>Ga0209723_1001181_pt1 | contig 42850 bp, 29 predicted proteins | sample BiotimSIPDNA_2_FD_185750 | JGI IMG/M metagenome (GOLD analysis project Ga0209723, IMG submission 185750) | Anaerobic biogas reactor microbial communites from Washington, USA - Biogas_R2 time_0 SIP DNA (SPAdes) (version 2) | ecosystem: Engineered > Bioreactor > Anaerobic > Unclassified | place... | reverse complement strand
AAATATTATTAGATAATAGAAAGTAGCTATTCTATTTTCAATAAACATATTTAAACTATTAGCTGAATTTTTCGGTTCTTTTATAATGGAGTTATTTATTACTTGACTTATTAATAGTTATCTCCTATTTTTAATAATACACCAGTATTATCAATTGTCCAACCCTTAAACCCATAACCAGTTTTAGTTGGCGTTTCAATTGAATGTGATGATAAGACATCAACAACTTCGTCACCATAATATACATCAAAGATTGAAGTTGGAGTTGGCCCGCCGTCGTTAGCGTTAAAATAAATTGTATATTGGTTTCTTGAATACTTAACTTCAACGATTTGTTCACCACTAGGTGCCGTAGTAACCGTATATGTCGTTGGATTATCCGTGCGATAAGTAAAACCAGTAACGCTCTTTTGAGGTAAATTGATGCTCTTAGTAACAATTCCGTTAATAGTATCACTACCTAAACCCACAACGTAGTTACCATTTAAATCTTCTCCGATATGATTAAACGAGACAACTCGCCATTGTTCCGGATTAACAACTACTTGTGAGTAAAAAATTTGTGCGGCCATAACTTTACCGTCTAAAGTAAATCCTGGCGACCAGTTTTCACCTGAATCAGGTAACATATATCCAATCGCTGGCAAAATATTAGGGGCCGTTACTGTTGGTTGGTTTCTACCATTAAATGGATGGTTTTTAATGACCGTAAAAGTAGTTTCAGTAACCGCTGAATTATCTCCTGCCCTAAAGGTGATAGTCACCCACTGGTTATCATCTTTCGTGTAGTAAACATTTAAGACGTTGTCTTCTTCATTAATTGTAATTTGGAGCGTGGTTGGTGCCGCTTGTTGATTATAACCTGGAATATTCGGATGGTTTCCTAGATTTAATGTTGCTAAATGATGTGTTCCTTCTTTGGCATCATGTAAGACTTTACTAGTATCTTTTTCCAAGTAATTAACTGTATATCCAAACTTAACATCTTCATCAACCGATGCGACTGCAGTGTACTTATCATTTCCCCAAACCCCATTATTTAAACTAAATGATGGTGACCAAGTTTGTGATGTCTTATATCCAGTATTCGGCTTAATTTCAGGTGGTGTTACTGTTGGTTGATTTGGTCCGTTTATAGTAATTCCTTTAATAACTTCAAACGTTGTAATACCGCTTAATGTAGCGTTTTCTCCTGATAAGAAGGTAATAGTAGTCCACTGTGAAATATCTTTAGTATAATAAACATTTAAGACATTTAAATCTTCATCAGCAGTAATCTCAATGGTGGTCGCTGCTGGTTCTTGTTGATAGCCCGGGATATTTAGATGATCTCCTAAATTTAAGTTGCCAATATGGTGAAATCCACTCCTAGCTCCACGTAATATATTGGTAGTGTTATCTTTTTCTAAATAGTTAACTTTATATTTAAATTCAACATATTCATCAACTACTGCTTGTGAGTAATATATTTTATTTTCTGAAACTTGACCATCATCTAAATATGTTGGCGACCATCGTTCAAGAGGTACCTTGTATCCGGCTTCAGCAATAATATCTGGTGGGGTTATCCTTGGCTGATTTACTCCACTAAATACATGGTTTTTGATTACCGTAAATGTTCGTTCTTCGACTACCGTTGAATGAGTTCCAGACTTAAAGGTAATGGTTACCCATTGGCTAGCGTCATATTCATAATAAATTGGCGTTGTTTGATAATTTTCACCAGTTATTGTTATCTCTACTTCGGTAGCCGGATTAACTAATTTATATCCTTTTACTGTTTGTAAAGTGATGGTTATCTTTTGCCCAGCATATCCATAGACCAGTTCGTGACTCTTTGTAATACCTGGAACGGCATCACTCGTTCCTTTCAAGTAGTAAAAAACTATATGTTCAAAGATAATACTTTCGTTTGCTACTACCTGTGAGTAGAAAGTTTGATCATTTGAAACTTGGCCATCTTCTGTAAAGTTTGGTGACCATCTTTCGGTTACATCAGGTAACAAATATCCATAAGCTGGGGTAATTTCTGGTGGTCTAACCGTCGGTTGATTTAAACCATTAAATGGATGATTTTTAATGACCGTAAACGTAGTTTCAGTTACTATAGAATTAGCTCCTGGTTTGAATTTAATCTCTACCCATTGGCTTGGATCAATGACTACATTAGCCGAAATTAAAATTGGCGCATATATTTTATCTTGTTCATTATATTCATTTAACCAAGCTGGTGTTCCAATTTTATAACCGATAGTGGCTGTAAAAATCGGTAAATTAATTTTTGGTTGATTGTCTCCATTCAACGGATGATTCTTAATTACTTGATATACTAATTGACCCGAAGTTAATATAGCTTTATCACCAATATCAAAAGTCAGGGTTGTCCACTGACTATTGTCTATTTTATAATAAACATTTAATACGTTAGTTGATTCATCAGTAGTAATTTCGATGGTTGTTACTGTCGATTCTTGTTGATATCCCGGAATATTTGGATGCATATACAAATCCAATGTTCCAAGAGGATGCTCTCCAGTCATTGCAGTCCGTAATACAGTATTAGTACCTTTTTCTAAGTAGTTAACTTGATACGCAAACCCATATTCTTCATTAATTGATACAATTGCTGTATATTCATTATTTTCACTAACAAAATTACTTAAATTAAATGATGGGTTCCAAGTTTGAGAAGTTTGATATCCTTCATTTGGTATAATTTCAGGTGGTGTGACTATTGGCTGGTTTGGTCCGTCAATTTCAATTCCTTTGATGACCTCAAAAGTTGTAGTACCATTTAATGTGGCATTTTCTCCAGGTAAAAAAGTAATTGTCGTCCATTGCAGCGCATCTTTAGTGTAATAAACATTTAATACGTTATTCGTCTCATTAACGGTGATTTCGATGGAGGTTGCTGCTGGTTCTTGTTGATAACCGGCAATGGTAGGATGATTTTCTAAATCTAATATTCCGAGATGTTCTTCTCCCGTTTTAGCCTCATGTAACACTTTATTAGTATCCTTTTCTAAGTAGTTGACGGTATATCCAAATTTTTCGTATTCTATTCTTCTTGGAGCACATAAAATTACAATTACTCGATCTTCATTTTCAAATATACCGCGAATAATTGTTTGATTTAAATCAATTGGTTGATATCCTTCAATTGTCAAGGTATTTTCATATTCGAACTCTGATCCAATTTCACCGACAATTTCATCAATACGAAGTATGTTGTTTGTCTCCAAATCAACAAACTTAAAAATAATCCGACTTTCATTAGGACCAATTTCATTAAGTTTTTTATATAAAAGGACATAAGTGCCGTGTGGTTTTGTATATTCAATAGTAATAAATTCATCTAACCCGTCAAATATATAACCATCAATTTTAGGAATTTGGAATGATTCAGTTTCACCTAATGGTCCTTCTTTTACAATTGGCTCTCCAATATCTTTGTTTGTTTCTATATCTTTTAAAACGATCTGGGCGCCCCCATTTTCGATAACCTCTTCATCAGGCTCACATCCAACAGATACTAATAATAAAAATATAATTATCATTAGTAAACTAAATATTTTTTTAAGTCTCATAAGAAAAATCCCTCTTTTGATACAATAATTTTTCTTATCCGACCCAACTTTATTAGTGCATATAAGTATACCACTTTCAAAAACATAAAACAATACTACAAAAGACATGAGTTTACCGTTTTTTTCTTAACAGTATTTAGAAACAATCATTTTCATACCATTTTTAGTAAAAATACCCCCATTTTCACTGATTTTCACCACTTTTACTGCTATATTTAAACTGAAGCCAAAAAACATGAATAGTAAAAATAAAGTGGGGGATATGATGGATAATTTTTCAACTTTAAACCAAATATTAGAAAGAAAATTACAATCTTTAATTGATAATCTTTTTTCTACTATGCCAAAGCCACAACGAGATTTTTATCTCGATATGATTTATGGAATCTTAAGATCAAAGTCTTTATTAATATCAGATATATCGCGAGAATTAAATGAAGACAAGAATCTAATACAAACCATAAAAAGATTAAACACAAATATCTCAAAATATTTTTTTGATAATATCAAAATTACTAATCTCGCTAACCTATTTCCAAAGGAAAATAATTCAATAACACTATTTGTAGATGATACTGATATTATAAAACCGTACGGAATACACTTTGAAGCTCTCGGAAGTGTTCGAGACGGTTCATCAATTAAAAAAGAATATGAAAAAGGATATATTAATACAGTGGTAGTAGCTGAAACAAAAGAACATAAACATCCGGTCGTTATTAAAAGTGTGATTCACTCGACAAGAGAAAAGTATTATAAGTCAGTTAATACGGTTTTAAACAAAATATTAATAGAGATTTTCACGCACTTCAAAAACCATTATCTTATATTAGTGTTTGACCGAGGATACGACGATGGCAAGTTATTTAAGTTCATTGGCTTAAATAAGCGCTTTTTTATCATTAGGCTTAAAAACACAAGACATCTATATTATAAGAATAAAGCATATTTGCCGTACAATTTAGCTAATAAAACAAAAGGAAAGTATTCATTTACACTAAAAATTGGCGGAGAAAATGTTGAAGCTAAAGTAAGTCATAAAAAAATAAAAGTAAGTAATGATAAAAGGTATTATAACGTAATATTTTCGTACTTCTCATACAACCAAGATCCGTTTATACTTATAACAAATTTAGAAATACATTCAAAAAATGACATTGAAAAAATAATTTTATCATATTTTAGTAGATGGAAAATCGAAGAATATTTTAGAGTCATTAAAACAGAATATAATTATGAGGGTATGAGAATTAGAAACTTAAAGGGACTAAATAATCTCGCAAATCTTTTACATCTTTCAATGGGATTTATGGCATTAATTATCGAAGAACAAACAAAAAATTTGATATATTCGTCGTTAATATCTATAGCAAAACCATTAAAAACAAACACATATTTTAAATATTATCAAATTTCAGATGGATTAGAAATAGTATTAAAAACTAAAAAAATAGCAATTAAAAACATAAAAAAAACGAAAAAGCCAATAGAAAAAGATAGAAACTTATTTAATATATAATATTAAATAAAATATATTTTAAATTTTGAGTTTACCGTATTTATTCAGTTGAAATATTTAAAAAAACGGTAAACTCAAATACAAAAGATTTTCAACTTTTCTATTTCTTAAAAATGATATGTTTTAATTTACTAAAAATCATTGATATTTTAACTCAAAACAATGGTTTAGGTGTGCTTATCAAATAAAGGGGATTGCACTACAATCCCCTTTATATGTTATTCTTTATTCTCTTTTTCTTGCGGTTCTTCTTCTTGTGTTTTTTCTTTTTTGTCTTTCTTGAAACGAGCTTTAATCTTATCTCTATAGACAATACCTAATATAACGGCACCAACCGGAACTATGATAACCGCAAATGGTATTATTGTCGCTAACGCTTGGCCAAAGAATTTTAAAATTGCTAATACTGCATTCCAACCATTACTAAAACTATTTGATAATGCCTTATCATATGTTGGTGGTTTTGGACTAGCTTTTTCGCCATAAACATAGACTTTAACTGTACTAAATCCGACTCGTTGATTATAAACTAACAACTGACGTTCAATTCTATCTAGTTCATATTGTCTAGTTTCAATTTCTTTATCAATTTGCATTAATCTAGTAATATCACCAGGAGGAATTGTAGTCTTATATTGGCGAAGATTATCTAATGTTGTTTGCAAGACTTGTTTTTTAGCTTCAACATCGGCATAATCTAATGAAACATCTTCTGATTCTAATTTAAATTGTGTCGTTTCATATTCGTTTCTTAACGCATTAACAAACTCATTTAATCTTGATGTTTTAACTCTAAAAATAATATAGTTAGAGTTATCAGTCATGTTTTCCTTTTCGACCCAATCTTCTCCGGCAACTAATTTACCTTTAATTTCATTAGTTGTTCCAATTAAATCTTTAGTTTTAATACTGACTTCAACTGTATAAATGATTTTTCTTGATGGATCCGTTAAAATTAAACTTTGCTCAGTCGCACCTGAACCATCTCCGCTAGCATTCGGGCTCCCATCACCACGATGGTTAGAAGCGCTGCATCCAGTAAAAGCGAAAATACTTAAAAATAGTAATAATAGTAATGTTAGTTTCTTCTTCATTTTAAGATACTCCTTTCGTATTTATATTATATCAAATATAATTTTCTTATACAATATACCAAAAAAAGCGTGAAGAAAAAAGGTGTAATAAAAACTCATTACACCTTTTAAAATTAAATTAATTATCTCCACTTCTTTTGAAGTCTTTGGAAACTTTCTTCTAGTAATTCTTGTTCCTCTGATTCTGGCTCACGGTCATAATGATATGACTTTTCGTTTAAAATACCAGTACCAGCAGGGATTAATCCACCAATAATTACGTTTTCTTTTAAGCCATGAAGTTCATCAACTTTACCTCTAATCGCCGCATCAGCAAGAATTCTAGTTGTTTCTTGGAATGATGCTGCTGATAAGAATGAATCACTTCTTAACGAAGCTCTAGTAATACCTAATAAAATTGGACGACCTACTGCTGGACGCTTACCTTCTTTAATAGCTTGTAAGTTAGCAGCTTTAAACTCGTGAATTGATACTTCTAATCCTGGAAGTAAGTCAGTGTCACCTTCAGTAACTACTAAAATTCTTCTCGTCATTTGACGAACGATTAATTCAATATGTTTGTCATTAATACCTACGTCTTGTTGACGATATACTTTTTGAACTTCTTCTAGAATATATTTTTGAGCAGCTTCTACCGAAACAACTCTAACTAATTCTTTTGGATTAATTGATCCGTGAGTTAACTTAGTTCCTGGCATGACATCGTCTTTTTCCTTAACTAATAATTCAACATTTGGATCAACTTGATATTGATGATCAATTCCTCTAAAATCACTAATCGTAACGGTTTGAATTCCATTTTTAGAGTTAACATGAATTGATTTAACTTTACCACGATATTCACTAATGACGGCACGTCCTTTTGGATTTCTCGCTTCAAATAATTCTTGAACTCTTGGAAGACCGGCGGTAATATCTGAGCCTGAGGCAACTCCACCAGTGTGGAAAGTACGCATCGTTAACTGAGTACCAGGTTCTCCAATTGATTGAGCGGCAATAACTCCGACTGCTTCTCCAACTTCAACTGGTTTGTTAGTAGCTAAGTTTAAGCCGTAGCACTTCGCACAAACTCCGTTTTGTGCATCACATGTTAAGTTAGATCTAATTTCAACTTTAGTAATTCCAGCACGAACCATTTCATGAGCGATATCTTCAGTAATTAATTCGTTTCTTCTTAGGATAACTTCTTTAGTTACTGGATGAATAACATCTCTTGCTAGGAAACGACCAGTAATTCTTGTATGTAGGGCAACCTTCATATTACCGTCAACGATAACTTCTTCTTGAACCACGCCTTTTTCAGTACCGCAATCATCAGTTACGATAATTACATCTTGAGCGACGTCAACTAGTCTTCTTGTTAAATAGCCTGACTCAGCCGTTTTTAATGCCGTGTCAGTTGATCCTTTTCTCGCACCGTGGGTCGAGATAAAGAACTCAGATACCGTTAATCCTTCTCTAAATGAGGCTTGGACCGGAACTTCAATTGTTTCACCTTTAGGGTTACTCATTAGCCCTCTCATTCCGATTAATTGAACGAAGTTACCAATGCTACCTCTCGCTTTCGAGTCACTCATCATAAATAAGTTGTTCTTATGATCTAAGTTTTGAATAACTCCTTTTTCAATTTCATCTAGGGCGTTTTTCCAAATGGCAATAACTAATCTCTTACGTTCGCTATCAGTTAACATCCCTAAGTTATATTGTTCAAAAATTTCATTAACTTCCGCATTAGATCGATCTAGAATTGCTTGTTTACCGCTATAAACGTTCATATCGGCAATTGATACGGTAATTCCTGAAATAGTTGAATATTTAAAACCTAAATCTTTCAAATCATCTAACATCTTTGAAGTTTCAGTAATTTCATAACGTTTAAAGACTTGGTCAATGATTTGGGATAAGAATCCTTTTTTAAATGGACTTGGTAAATCTTCTTTTGATTGTTTGGCAAAGTGATCTTTTGGATTGATACCTTTATCTAAGAAATACTTATTAGGAGTTTTTTCAAGTAGGTTTTCATTACTTGGTTCATTTAAATATGGAAAGCTTGGTGGTAAGATTTGGTTAAAAATCATTTTACCGATTGTCGTAATTAAATATTTTGATTTTTGTTCTTCTGTGAAGTTTTTATCAATTGCGGTTGGCTTAATCAAAATTCTAGTATGATATCCAATCTCTTTATTATGAAGGGCAATACTTGCCTCTTCAAATGATGAGAAAAATCTTCCTTCATTACGATTGATGTGAGTTGTTTCATCAGCTGGATCATAGATATCTTCCATTGTTAAATAGTAGTTACCTAGAACCATGTCTTGCGCTGGGGTAACAACTGGTTTACCATCTTTTGGCGCTAAAATGTTATTTGATGCTAACATTAGAAGTCTGGCTTCTGCTTGAGCTTCTGGTGATAATGGTACGTGAACCGCCATTTGGTCACCGTCAAAGTCCGCGTTAAATGCTGGCGTTACTAGTGGGTGTAAACGAATGGCTTTACCATCGATTAATTTTGGTTCGAACGCTTGAATCCCTAAACGGTGTAGGGTTGGCGCACGGTTTAGTAAAACTGGGTGTTCTTGGACAACAGTTTCTAAAGCTTGCCAAACATCATCGTCTAAACGTTCATATTTTCGGTTAGCTTCACCACGATTAATATTATAATTTTTAATTAATTCTCTTAAAACGAATGGTTTAAATAATATAATAGCCATCTCTCTTGGAATTCCGGCTTGATACATCTTTAAGTCCGGTCCAACAATAATTACGGAACGACCTGAGTAGTCAACACGTTTTCCAAGTAAGTTTTGACGGAAACGACCTTGTTTACCTCTTAATAAATCAGAGAGTGATTTTAAAGGACGGTCACGGCCCATTGCCGCACGGCGACCGCCGCGTGAGTTATCAAATAACGCGTCAACCGCTACTTGTAACATCCGCATTTCGTTTTTAATAACTAAACGAGGTGCGTTTTCTTCTTTTTCTTTTTTAAGCCTCGCATTACGGTTAATAATACGACGATATAAATCGTTTAGGTCGGTTGTGGCAAATCTACCACCATCAAGTTGAACCATTGGACGAAGATCAGGTGGTATTACCGGAATAACGTCCATAACCATCCACTCTGGTTTATTATCAGAGTTGTTAAACGCTTCTAAAACTTCTAAACGACGAATAATTCTTTCGCGTTTTTGTTTAGTTGAAGTTTTAAACTTTTGTCTTAAAATTTTAATTTCTTTTTCTAAATCTAATTCAGTTAAAAGTGTTTTTACTGCTTCAGCACCAGTTTGGGCTTCAAAACGACGACCAAACTGTTCAAGTAACATAAAGTATCCTTGTTCAGTTAAAACATCTTTTTTCTTAAGTTGTGGCACTGATCCTGGATCAATGACGATATATGATGAATAATAAACAACTTCTTCTAAGGCTTTCGCTTTAATTCCTAAAAGAATTGCTAAGCGTGATGGTGAATTTTTTAAATACCAAGTATGAACGACAGGAGCTTCAAGCTCAATGTGGCCCATTCTTTCTCTTCTAACTAAAGAGTCAGTAATTTCAACCCCACATTTCGGACAAATTTGTCCATGGTTAGAAACTTGTTTTTTCCCGCAACGACATTGGTGTGATTTTGTTGGCCCGAAAATTCTTTCACAGAATAATCCGCCTTCTTCTGGTTTGGCGGTACGATAGTTAATTGTTTCGTGGTTTTGAACTTCACCATATGACCAGGCACGAATTTCATCAGGAGAAGCTAATCTAATTTTGAAATGGTTATAAGTTCTTGACCCATAGCCTTTTCTCGTTCTTTTAACTTCTTTTTGAATTCTTTTAGTTATATTAATATCTTCAACATCTTGTTGACTTCTTAATAATTCAGCGTGTTCATCAAAGTCAGCTTCAGTTAACGCATCTAATCCGTAAAAAGAATAAACATTATTAATTTCGCCTAATTCAAACTCATCGTTTCTAAATAAACGATATAAATTTGAACGATTAGCTGTTAGTAAATCTATAGTTGAATTGATATTAGCGTCAATTAAAACTTTAGTTACATCATCAGTTAACTTTAAGTCTTTTAAATTTGAAGGTAGGCCATACTTTAATAATAATTTTTTAATTTCATCTTCTACTTCAGGATTTAAAGTTCCTAAAATAGTTCTAAAGTTATCAATATCATAAGTATTAGCATCTTCAAGAGTCATAATACCTGTTAAAAATAAGGCTTGTTTGGCTTCATCGCTAATTTTTAATTGAGATATTTTTAATTTTAAATCAACGTTCATTAACGGAACCCTCCTCTAAATCTTTGATCAGGTCTAACTAGTGATTTAACTGCGTCGTTTTCTCCAGTTTCCGAGTTAATTAATTCAACATATAATCCTAGGGCTTGAAGTTCATGAGTTAAAACTCTAAATGATTCAGGAAGTGACGCTTTTGGTATTTCTCGACCATAAGTAATGGCGCTATAAACCTTATTACGTCCAGTCATATCATCTGATTTAACTGTTAATAACTCTTGAAGCGTGTGTGCGGCACCATATGCATACAATGCCCACACTTCCATCTCTCCAAAACGTTGTCCACCATTTTGGGCTTTACCACCCATTGGTTGTTGAGTAACTAAAGTATATGGTCCGACGTTTCTCGCATGTAATTTATCATCAACCATGTGTGAAAGTTTAATCATATACATCACACCAACTGAAATTGGGTTAGCATATGGTTCACCAGTTCTACCATCGTATAAAATCATCTTGCCGTCAGGAGAAACTCCTCCTTCTTTCATAATATCAGCAAGTTCTTGGTCACTTACCCCATCAAAAACTGGGGCCGCAATTTTAACGTTTAAGTTTTTCGCAGCTTGACCTAAGTGGATTTCTAGAATTTGACCAATGTTCATTCTTGATGGAACCCCTAGTGGATTTAACATGATGTCAATTGGTGTCCCATCAGCCATATATGGCATATCTTCTCTTGGTAAAATTTTCGAAATAACCCCTTTATTTCCGTGTCTTCCTGCCATCTTGTCTCCTTCAGAGATTTTACGTTTTTTGGCAACGAAAACTTTAATTTGTTCATTAACTCCTGTTGGAAGGGTAATTCCTTCAGGTAAATTTTTCTTCCCTTTCTTAAAGTGAAGAACTTTTTGGACAACACCGCCACCGCCGTGTTGAACTTTTAGTGATGTATCACGATATTCGCGTGATTTTTCACCAATAATCGCTTGAATTAATTTTTCCGCTGGTTGTGGATCACTTGATCCTTTTGGCGTAATCTTACCAACTAAAATATCGCCTTCTTTAACTTCAGAACCAACGATAACGATTCCATTTTCGTCTAAGTTTCTCACAGCTTCCGCACTTACGAAAGGAATTTCACGAGTAATTTCTTCTTTTCCTTGACCAGCTTTTAATTCGCGGTTAAAGATTTCATATTCTTCAATGTGAACTGAAGTATAAACATCATGTTTAACTAAATCTTCACACATAATAATCGCGTCTTCGTAATTGTATCCCTCCCACATCATGAAAGCTACAGTTACGTTTCTACCTAACGCTAACTCACCTTTATCAGTTGAAGGACCATCAGCGATAACTTCGCCCGCGTCAACCCAATCACCATATGAAACTAATGGTGTTTGTAAAATACATGTGTTTTGGTTAGAACGATCGAATTTAATTAATTCATAAATACCTTCTGTAGTTAAATTATTTTCTGATAACTTTAATGCATTTTCAAAAGTAAATTCATGGCCAAAATCAAATAATACTTCACCATTGTGTTCAACTCTTTGGAATGGAGATTCGGTAATTTTAATTACGTTAGAATCAACGTATGTGACAAACCCGCCAGTTTGACAAATAATAGTCGCACCAGAGTCTTTAGCAGCACGATATTCAACTCCTGTACCAACAACTGGTGATTCTGGCATCATTAGTGGCACCGCTTGACGTTGCATGTTCGCGCCCATTAGCGCACGTGATGCTTCGTCGTGTTCCAAGAATGGAATCGTTGATGTCGCAACTGAGACAATTTGTTTTGGAGAAACGTCCATGTATGATACTTGAGAAGCATCAACGATTGTCGTTTCGCCGTTTAATCTACCAACAACTCTATCTTCTAAGAAGAATCCATGCTCATCAAGAGGAGTTGCCGCTGAAGCGATAAATTGTCTTTCTTCTTCACTTGCAGTTAAGAAGACAAACTCTTCAGTAACTCTTGGAATTACTTCCCCGTTTTTAATTCCACTACGGTCAACTACTAAATAAGGAGTTTGAATAAATCCGTATTGGTCAACTTTACTATATGAAGCAAGAGATGAAATTAACCCAATTGATTGACCTTCTGGTGTTTCAATTGGACAAATTCTACCATAGTGAGAGTTATGAACGTCACGAACTTCAATTCCAGCACGATCTCTTGATAAACCACCAACACCTAGTGCTGAAACTCTTCTCTTTTGAGTTAATTCAGCTAATGGGTTAATTTGGTCCATGAATTGTGATAACTGTGATGAACCAAAGAATGAGTTAATTGCACTTGATAGTGGAGTGGTATTAATAATTGATGAAATTGTGGCATCATTAAATGTCGTTGTTGACATTCTATCTTTAATATTTTTTTCAGTTCTAGCAAGTCCAACTCTAAATTGATTTTGTAATAGTTCACCAATTAGACGTAAACGTCTATTTCCTAAATGGTCAATATCATCGGTAGTTCCTAAACCTTCAAATAAGTTTAAGTAGTAACTAATACCGGCAGCGATATCAGAAACAGTAATGTGTTCTTTAGTTTCACGTGGATCATTACCTAAAACTTTTACCACTGAAGTTTTATTAGTTTGAGGGTTTTTATGGATAACTTCCATATACTCAACGACAACACCTTCACGATTCTTTTGAACTTCATAAGGATCTTGAAGTAAAAAGTATTTAACATCTTTATCATCAAGTGATGATCTATTTTTTCTAAGCAAATTAATTAATTCTTCATCTACTACAGTATTTTTGCTAGCCAAAATTTCGCCAGTACGATTATTAATAATATTTGATTTAGTGTATAAAACTTCACCAGTTTCTACATCAAATTCCGCAAAAATATCTTCTACCGGATCATTTTGAAGTGAATCTTCAACCGAAATAATTTCTTTTCTGAAAATATGACGATGTTCTTTTAATTTTTTAACTAAATCAAAATCGATGAAAGTTTCTTTTGGAATAACTTCGCCCGTAGGAAGTACAATTTCATTAGCGGTATAATTACCAACGATTCTTTCGAATAAACTTAATTTTGTGTTATATTTGAAACGCCCAACTGAAGCAAGATCATATCTTCTACGATCAAAAAGACGAGAGCGAATGTATTCTTTAGCCGCATTAGCTGGAACACTTTCACCTTGTCTTAATTTGGCATATAATTCAACAACTGCTTCATCAGAGTTTTTAGTATCATCTTTTTCTAAAGTATCGTTAAGTAACGCTTTTGAATAATACTTTGTAATATCTTTAGGGTTATTGAATCCTAAAACTTTGATTAAAGTAGTTAAATAGATTTTCTTTGAACGATCTAGTTTTCCGTAAAATAAATTTTTAGAACCTAATTCAAATTCTACCCAAGCGCCTCTGGTAGGAATAATTTGTCCAGAATATTTAGGTGTATGTAATCTAGCATCTGGTTCGGTTGTAAAATAAACGCCAGCTGAACGAATAATTTGCGAAACAATAACTCTTTCAGCTCCGTTAATGATAAAAGTACCGGTTGGAGTCATATAAGGAAGTTCAGCTAAACGAACTTGAGCTTCTCTAATTTCTCCAGTAACGGCATTTTCTAATTTTACGTTAGCAAATAATTGTCTCGTATAACTAACGTCATACATTTTTGCTTGGTTGATTGAATGTTTAGGTTTTTCTAAATAATAATCAACAAAGTATAATTTTAAATCACCATTATGTCCTTCAATTGGTGACACATCTTGTAATAATTCTCCAATAAATTCATCAACAAATTGTTTAAACGAACTTGTTTGAATTTCAATTAAGTTAGGCAAGTCGATATCATATAACATCTTTGAATAGTTACGACGCGACGCTCTTTTACCGTAAGAAACGGTTTTGTATCCCATATTATTCACTCCTAACTGATTTGGGTTAATATATAACTATATATTATTATCTAATTTTCAAATAATAGCACATTTTTTAATAATAGCACAATTGACTTTATAAGTCAACTAATATTAAAACGCTTCTACTTGAATTCTTGGTTTAAGTTGAGTTTTTTTAGTCGCTTTATAAATGCGATAACCTTTTTTCTGGTAAATTACTTCAGTTTTACCAAAAATTTCATCTAACTTTTTCTTCGTTGATTCAGCGCCTTGTTTCGTTCTAATTACAATCCATAATTCACCATCTTCATTAAGGTTTTTAAACGCATCTTCGTATAATTTAAAGATAACTTCTTTACCAGCACGAATAGGTGGATTAGAAAATATCGCGTCAGCCTTAACCGAAACATTTGAAAATAAGTCTGATTCAAAAGCTTTGATATTAACTTTATTTTTAAATCCGTTACGCTTAGTTAACTCCACCGCTCTTTTATTAACGTCATAGGCATAAACGGCTTTATTAGGATATTTCCAAGCTAAAGCAACCGAAATCGGACCATACCCACAGCCCATATCAATAATCGTTTTATGCTTCTCTTTTATATCAGCTTGTTCAATTAAAATTTTTGTTCCAAAATCAAGCCCGCGATAACTAAAGACTCCATGATCAACGTCAAAATAAAATGAGATGTCCAAAATATCTATTTTAATTTCTCTTAAATTAGATTTCACCTCATCATTAGTAAAATAATGACTCATAATAACACCTCACTTTATTTTTATAACTTGAAAAAGCCTAATTTTTTAGGCTTTTTTATTTTATTAAATTTGAAAAGTTAAATTATTTAATTTCAACGGTTGCACCAGCATCTTCTAATTGTTTCTTGATTGCTTGTGCGTCGTCTTTCTTAGCTTTTTCTTTGATGACTGAATCTGGAGTTTCAGCAACTTTCTTAGCGTCTGCTAATCCTAATCCGGTGATTTCTCTTACAACTTTAATAACTGCAATTTTGTTAGCACCAAAGTTCTTTAAGATAACATCAAATTCTGTTTTTTCTTCAACTTCTTCAACAACTGCTGCAGGTCCTGCTACCGCTACTGCTGTTGGGTCAATACCGAATTCTTCTTTTAATCCGTCTACTAATTCTTTAATTTCAAGTAACGTCATTTCTTTTAAAGCCGCTACAAATTGTTCTTTTGTTAATTTTGCCATTTTATAAATCCTCCTAAATTAATTTTCTAATCCTTGTTCTACTAACATGTTAAGCCCGACAGCAATGTCTCTTACTGGAGCTAACATACCTGCTGCTAACATTGTAAGCATAGTTTCTCTTGATGGTAATGTTGCAAGTTCATTAATACCTGCTGCATCGACAACTTTGCCTTCAACAACGCCAGCCTGAATTTTAACAACTTTGTTTGTTTTCGCAAATTCATAAACTATTTTCGCTGGAGCGACTACATCGTTATAACTAATAACGATCGCTTTAGCTCCAGTTAAACTATCTGCTAACTCTCCGATTCCAGCAGCTTCAGAAGCACGACGTGAGATGTTGTTTTTAATAACAGCAACTTCGCATCCTTCTTTTCTCAGTTCATGACGTAACTTAGTAAACTGAGCAACTGTTAGTCCTGGATAGTCAAATGTAACAATAGTTTTAGCTTCTTGGAACTTTGCGGCTAACTCGTCAACTTGTTGTTGTTTTTTGATAACCGATTGTTTCATTTAATACCTCCATCTTTTGTATAAAAAAGTCTCTTTAGCCAATACGACAAAAGAGACAATTTAAAGTTAATTTCAAATTTACCTCGGTAGGATCATTAAACCTAGGGTCCCTACTGTCTTTGGCTGTATATTTAGTTATATTTTATTACTATCTATTATTTAATGGTTTCTAGATCTACTCTGATTCCAGGCCCCATTGTCGATGAGATGGTTACGTTTCTAACGTAAACTCCTCTAACTGTTTGTGGTTTAATTCTTAACATTTGAGCAGTCATAGTTTTAATGTTTTCGATTAGTTTTTCATTATCAAATGAAACTCTACCAACTGCCGCATGAATGTTTCCAAATTTGTCAACACGGTATTCGACTTTACCATTTTTAATTTCGTGAACTGCTTTTGTGATATCAGTAGTTACTGTACCTGTTTTAGGGTTTGGCATTAATCCTCTTGGCCCTAATAAACGTCCGTATCTACCTAATTTAGCCATCATGTCTGGTGTTGCTACCATGACATCGAAATCTAACCAACCAGCGCCGATTTTGCTAATTAATTCATCATCACCAACAAAGTCTGCTCCAGCATCTCTAGCTTCTTGGGCTTTTTCACCTTGAGCAATTACGACTACGCGTGAAACTTTACCAGTTCCGTGAGGTAATACTACCGCACCGCGTAAATTTTGTTCAGCTTTTCTTGGGTCTACGTTTAGTCGATATGCCACTTCAACTGTCGCATCGAATTTAGCGTAGTTAACTTTTTTCATTAACTCTAAGGCTTCTTCGATAGGATATTTGTTAGTGCGGTCAACTAACTTTAAAGCTTCAATGTGTTTTTTGCCTTTTTTCATATTCATCTTCCTCCTAAATGTGGTAATAAGCGGGATTTCCTCCCACAATTAAGAACCTTATTAACCTTCTATTTTGATACCCATTTGGCGTGCTGTTCCCTCAATAATTTTCATTGCTTCTTGAACAGTGTACGCATTTAAATCTGGCATCTTCATTTCTGCAATCTTTTCAAGTTCTGCACGAGTAATTGTTGCGACCTGTTTTTTATTAGGTTCGCCTGATCCTTTTTGTACTTTTGCAGCTTTCTTTAATAAGTCACTTGCAGGTGGGGTTTTAGTTACAAAACTAAATGTTCTGTCATCATATACATAAATGATAACAGGGATAACATACCCCATTTGATCTCTTGTCGCTTCGTTAAATTGTGAGACAAACTGTGGAATATTTACTTGAGCTTGTCCTAGTGCAGGTCCAACAGGTGGAGCTGGTGTCGCTTTTCCAGCTGGAATTTGTAATTTAAGTTCGCGAACTACTTTTTTTCTTGCCATAACACATCCTCCTTCATTTTTCTCGATAAGTATGTGGTTCTTCGGATTTGACATTAATCCTTCCACTACGGTGTGTTTTTTACACGCTTATTTATTTTAACATGTTTGTATTATAAATACAAGCAAAATAATTATTAATTCTATTTTTTATTTTTTCGTCCATTAAATGGTCATTTTAATGAAAAATCATTGAATGAATTTTTAATATTTTAGAAAGAAAAAGAGCTGTAAAGCTCTTGAAGAAAATTAATTCTTCATTCTTTGCAGCTCAATAGTTTATCTTTAATACTTTTATACTAATGATATATTTCCATCTGTACAAACAAATGTTGTAAGATTTGTACAACCATTCATCCATGATGATTTTTTCGCCATTTAATTTGTCATATTCCCCAACGAAGTTTTCAAACATTTTTTCCTCACGATATTTCATATCCCCTTTTTCATAAAAACGTTCACCCTGTCTGATTGATTCTAAAGTTAGTTCATATTTTTCACTATTTTTTAAACCATTTGTTTCTAAATATTCCAAATAAAATTGACCAGTTGTTTCATGTTGATGGCCAACATCAGTACCATGAAAAATTGTTTCTGGATAGTTTTTTTTGATTGTAGTGTAAAAATCCCACGTTTCTTGATTGTGTGAGAGTGATCCCACCCACCCATCAAATAGATACTCAAAATAGTAATCATCGTCAGCTTTCATCCATAGATTTAAGATTTCAGCATCAAAATAAGCTGATTCAATAAATAAGTGTCTCATTCCGTGATTATGATAAAAATCTCCCCAAAGTTCAAGTTCTTTTTTGCTTATTCTGGCATCAGCGTGGACTTCACCATAAAGATAAATTCGATAATCTCTATTTTTAGGAGGATTATTTCTGATGATATTTCCAGTAATCATTAAAACCAAGCATAAAACAAACATCCCCAAAATTGAAATTAATGATTTAGTTGCATATTTTCTTTTATAATCAGGCATCTTAATCCCCCCACTAAGCATATACCCTAATTATAACATTAATCTTATAAACGAAATGTAAATCTTATGATTATGTTTTATTTCGGCAAAATAAAAAGTGCCTCTGTCAGAGGCACTCTTAGTTATTAAATTATCTTTCTTTAATGTCGTACACACTAACTTCAGTTGGTGTAGCTTGACCAAACATATCAATTGAAACAATGGCAATTTCTCGATCATTATCAATTCCGGTTACTAATCCCTCTTGGCCTTCCCAAACTCCACGCTCAATAACGACAGTTTTTCCTAAGTAACGGTCGAAATTTGGTTTAGCAATTGCTCCAATTTTACGTAAAATCGAATCCATTTCATCTCTTAAAACTGGAATTGGTTTAGTTCCGCCACCGCTTGATCCTAAGAATCCGGTAACCCCCGGTGTGTTTCTTACAACAAACCAAGATTCATCAGTAACGATCATTTCCACGAAAACGTATCCTGGAAATAGTCTTTCAACTGTATCTTTTTTGCCTTCCTCAGTTGCAGGAATAACTATTTCCGGCACTAAAACTCTAAATATATAATCGGTCATTCCCATACTCTCAGTACGTCTTTCTAAGTCGACTTTTACAGTGTTTTCATCACCAGAGTATGTTTGAACGATATACCAACGAACTTGTCTGCCTTGCATCTTAATTACCTATAATTCTTCCAAGGGTTTGAATAATTAAAAAGTCGAATAAGAATAAAATTAATGTTAAAACAACAGTATATATTAATGTTTTAGCGCTATTTTCAACGAATTTCTTTTTTGATGGCCAAGCGATTTTTCTAACTTCTGGAAAAGCGGCTTGGAAGAAAGGGAATAACACTAATAATAAACCGATAATTGAAATCGCTAATAAAAACCATGCGAAAATTACACCATTATTTCCCGTTCCTAAAATCGGGAATGATGCATCAATTTTTAAAGTTTTATTAATAATCATCATTGATAATGCTGATGAAGCTACTGCTAAAAATCCAAGTAATAAGTTTTCCCACTTGTACTCAGTAGTTAACACTTCCATTAATTTTGATTTTTGTAATTCATCACGTTTTTTAATTGCCATAGTATCCACCTACTTACTTTCTTTATGTAATGTGTGTTTATTACACGTCTTACAATATTTCATAATTTCTAATCTTTGGGTTGCCGTTTGTTTATTTTTGGTTGCTTGATAATTTCTTGATAAACATTCCGTGCAAACTAATATTATTTTCTCTCTCATTAAAAAACCACCTTTGTGGTCATTTGCAAGTGTTATTTTAACACTTTTAAATGACTTAGTCAAATATATTATTATTTGGATAATAATTTATCCTTAATTCGGTATATCGCATTATATATCTGTTTAGCGGTATAACCAGTTTTTTGAGATATTAATTTGATACTCTCTTGGTTAAGATAATACATTTCGTAGACATCCAATTCAAGCTTACTTTTAAGATCTGGATACTCCATTTCACCTTCAGAAATCATGTATCCACCTTGAATTTCAGGTATCTCTTTTATCTCATATTTAGGAAGCCTTTTTAAAAGGGCCCAAAACCTTCTTTTAAGGATTAATTCAAAGTATCTCGTGAAGGTTTTATTCTTATCTTCGTTAAAGGTTATTACCGCTTTATGAAGCATTAATAAGCCTTCCTGAAAAAAGTCGTCTTGTTCATAATATGGAACATCATATTGATGGATATATTTCCAAATTAATATTTTATATTTATTGAAAAGAAACTCTAATGCGATCCCGTCTTGATGATTCTGAATTAAATAAATTAACTCATAATCATTCATATTATTATTTCCTTTCTATTCTTTTATCATTTCATACATTAACAATGCTCCAGCTACTGAAACATTAAGCGAATTAATTTTACCATACATTGGTATTTTTACTAAAATATCGCAATTTGATTTTACTAGTGGCCTAATGCCGCTTCCTTCACTACCAAGGATGACCGCGATATTTTGCCCCCTTGGAATTTCGTGGTAATCATACGGGGCGTTTCCGTCGGTACCAACAACTAAAAATCCAAGTTTTTTTATTTTTAGTAAGAAGTTATTAATATTACTTGCGGCCACCACTGGAACATGCTCAATCGCTCCGGATGAGACTTTAGCGACGGTTGCATTTAGTGGGGCTTGTTGTCTTTTGGAGACAACAATCGCATCAATTCCCGCCGCTTCTGCCGTTCTTAAAATAGCTCCTAGATTATGTGGATCCGTAATTTCATCTAATATTACTAAACGATTAACTTTATCTGCTTTAAAAACATCTTCAAACTCATAATAAGAATAACTATCCACCTCAGCCACTACACCTTGATGAACGGCATTACTTGTCATTTCGTTTAATTTATCTTTTGGTAAATAAGTATAATTAACATTAAATTCATTTAGAAAATCTAAATATTTACGATCACTAAATTTTTGATCTAAAAATAACTTGTAGATTCTTCTTTTTTTATAAATCGCTTCTCTAATTGGATTTTTACCATATATAATCATATCTTTTTACCTTATATGTAGTTTTTAAAGAAGCCTAAAACGGTATTAATTCCTTTTTTAATCCAACCGCCAATATTAGAAACAATAAAGATGATTGGATATGCCGCTTGAACTAAAACAATCAAGAATATTATTTCATTTAATTTAAGTGTTGGTTCAACAAAGAAGCCAAATTTCCAAAGTGGAGCAATTCCAAAGAATTCTGGAATAAATAAAATACTTAATAAGAATAATGTTAACATTGAAACAAATAAAATCCGCCTTGGAACATTAAGTGGTGAGGACACTCGGTATAATACAATTAATGAAATAGTTGTTGCTGAAATCACAATTAAAGTTGAAACGACACGATCATCAGCTATTTCAAGTGGTGTCTTTAACCAATAAATTAAAATACTAGTAATAATAACAGCTAGTGCTCCTGGGAGTGCTGATTTAATAATATTAAGTAAGAAGTTCCCTGATTTAATTCGATTATTATTGTATTCTAACGCTAACAAGAAGGACGGAATTCCAATGACAAACCAGTCAATTGGAATTAATTGGGCTGGTGAAATTGGATAAGTAGCCTTGTTAGTAGTAATTCCTAAATAAATTGTAATAAACGATAACATAATCGAGAAGATGGTCTTAGTTAAGAATAATGTTGCTACTTTTTGAACGTTATTAATCACTCTTCTACCTTCTGATACTACCTTAGGCATTGACGAGAAATTTGAATCTAGTAACACTAAGTGCGATACGTTTCTAGCGGCATCACTACCTGATGCCATCGCAATTGAAGTATCAGCTTCTTTTAAAGCTAAAATATCGTTAACACCGTCACCAGTCATCGCGACCGTACGACCATTAGCTTTCATCGTTTGAATTAAAATTTTCTTTTGAATTGGAGAAACTCGGCCAAAAATTGTAAATTCTTCAGCAGCTCTAATTACTTCTTTTTCGCTCGCGCCTTCAAGTGAAATATATTTGTGATAATTATCAACTCCAGCACGTTCGGCAATTCTTGAAACAGTAATTGGGTTATCACCTGAAATAACTTTAATATCAACTCCGGCTTCCTTGAAATATTCAATCGTTTCTCTAGCATCGATTCTAATTGAATCTTCAATAACAATTAACCCTACTGGCCAAACAACCCCAGTAATATTATCATTATCTTTAATTCGACCTTTTGAATAGCCAACAGCTAAAACTCTTAAACCTTCGCTTGATAATCTTTCAACTTGTTGGGAGACAGTTTCATATTTTTCTTTTAAAACATATTCTGGTGCCCCTAACAAATAAACACCGTAATCATTAAACTCAACAGCACTATATTTTCTAGCGCTTGAGAACGGAATTGTTCGTAAATATTTTAACGCTTTACCGCGACCAAATCTTTCAATTAATGCTTTACTAGTTTGGTTTTCATCTTTAAAGGCGTTCATCATCGCTGGAATAATTTCACCAATGGCTAATTTAGAATCACTCTTAATTTCAATGACGCTTTGAACATTCATCGTTCCATCAGTAATTGTTCCAGTTTTATCTAAACATAAAGTATCGATTCTAGCTAACATTTCAATACAATACAACTCTTGGACTAAGGTATTATTATCAGCAAGCCTAATAACTCCAACCGCAAGTGCCATACTAGTTAATAAGAATAGTCCGGCCGGAACCATTCCAATTAAACCACCCGCAGTACTAATTACTGCGGTATTATATGGGGTTGTCCCAATTCCAAATGGACCTTCGACAGTAATATAAAATAATACCACCCCAATTGGAACAATGAAAAATGCTAAAACTCTAATTAATATTCTTAATGATTTTAGAAGTTGTGATTGTGGTTTTTGATATTTTCTGGCTTGATTAGTTAGTTTTTCAATAAAAACATCATTACCAACGCCGACAACTTGAGCTTTAACCGTTCCCGCAACTACGAAACTTCCAGAATATAATAAATCACCTTTATTTTTTAATACCGGATCAGCTTCTCCAGTTAAAAGGGCTTCATTAACTTCAACTGGTTCATCAGAAATCATAATGGCATCAGCTGGAATTTGTTTTCCGCTTCTTAAAACTAAAATATCATCAATAACGACTTCTTGTAGCTTGATTTCACACTCCATTGCATCTCTAACAACTACCGCTGTCGGTGCTGAAACTACCGATAATTTGTCAATAATTCTTTTAGCTTTAATTTCTTGAATAATCCCGATTAAGATATTAGCGGTAATCGTTCCGAGAAAGAAAAAGTTAGTTACTGGCGCTTTGGCGGTAATTAACCAAGCCGCAATTCCAAACATCAATAAATTAAAGAAAGTAAATAAGTTAGTAAAAATAATTCCTGGAATACTCTTTGTACTTCCTTTTTTAATCTTATTATAAAAACCAGCAAGCATCCTCGCTTCAACTTCATCAGTAGTTAATCCTTTATTCATATCAGGATTATACCTGTTAACGATAATTTCACCTTTTTTAGGTTTAGGTTTAACTTCCTCTTCTTCCTTATGTTCAAAAGGAGCCGAAAAATCATCAGGAGTTGCCAATGGTTCTTCTTCTACAACAACTTTTACTTCTTTGACTCTAATTCTTCTTCTTTTAACTGGTGCTTCAGGTTTAGTTTCTTCTTCCTCTTTGACCACCTTTTTTTCAACCTTAGGCTTTTCCGCTTTAGCTTCTTCAACTTTAGGTTCTGCAACCTTAGGTTTTCTAGTTCTAGGTTTTGCCTTTGGCGCTTCAACCTTAGGTTCTTCGACCACAGGTTCTACCTTTGGTTCTTCAACTTTAGGTTTTCTAGTTCGAGGGGCTTGAACCTTAGGTTCCGAAGTTTTAGGTTCTTCTATCTTAGGGTCTACGGTCTTAGGCTTTCTTGTCTTTGGCGCTTCAACCTTAGTTTCCAAAGCTTCGGGTTCTGTAGGTTTAGGTTGAGTTTTTCTAGTGCGTGGTTTTTTAGGAGCTTCAACTTTATCTGGCTCGTTAATTTCTTTTTCTAGTTTTTCTAATTCTTTATTAAGTTCGATTTCGGTTTTCTTCTTATTAGCCATTAGATTAACCCCTTTTCTTGAAGCAATGCTCGATATTTATCAGCAGTTTGGAAATCTTTTTGAGATCTCGCTTCGTTCCATTTATTAAATAAATTGCGGTCTTCATTTGAAAGTTTTTTAAATTCAAAATCAAAACCAAGTATTTTTAAAATCATAATTAACGAATTATAATATTTCGCTAATTCAGTTAAATCTTTTTCTTTATTAACTGATTTAACTAATTCATATACTACCGTAATCGCGTTTGGTGTATTTAAATTTTGGTTCATTTCTTCATAAAATTTGATTAATGAAGGTTTATCTAATAAATCTTCATCAACTTCATAATTGGCAAGTTCAAATTTCATAAAAGCATTTTTTAAAGCGCGATAAATTTTATTATATTCGTCTTGATATTGTTTCATCAGTTCATCACTATAATTAATTGGTTGTTGATAGTGATGAGCTAACACTAATAGACGGTATGCAATTAAATCATAATCTTTTTCTAAATCAATAACCGATATAACATTACCAAGTGACTTACTCATCTTCGTATCGGTTAAATTAATAAACGCTGAATGCATCCAGTATTTACTAAGTTCGTGCCCGTTATGAGCAATAGATTGCGCATTTTCATTTTCATGATGCGGAAATTTTAAATCAATTCCTCCGCCATGAATATCTAATTCTTGATTAAATATTTCGTGGTTCATTACCGCACACTCAGTATGCCATCCTGGTCTTCCTTTACTCCATTTTGAGTCATAGGCAATTCCAACATCAGTCTTTTTCCAAAGGTTAAAATCTTTCGGATCTTCTTTGATATCAGAGACTTCAATTCTGGCGCCCTCGAATAATTTATCGATATTTTGACGACTAATTTCGCCGTAACTACGAATCTTTGAAACTCGGAAATAAACATCGCCATTATGTTCATAGGCGTAGCCTTTTTGAATTAAATTGTCAATGTAATTAACCATATCATCGATGTAATCAGTCGCTTTTGGCATTACATCTGGTGTTTTAACATTTAATTTCGGAAATAGTTTTTTAGTTTCTTGGGTAAAATATTCAGCAATTTCCTTTTCAGTTTTTCCCTCATCAATGGCACGATTAATAATTTTATCATCAACATCTGTAATATTGGTAACGTATTTTACTTTATAACCAATTACTTCAAGATATCTTTTAAGCATATCAAAAAAGATAATTGGCCTTGCGTTTCCAATGTGAATATGATCATAGACCGTTGGGCCACAAACATACATTAAAACGTTCGGATAATTATTAGGAACGAATTTTTCAATTTTATTAGTTTTTGAATTAAAAATATGCAGCATTAAAAAATCACCTATATACTTATTATATTATAAAATATTAAAGTATAAATAACAAGTTTTTATCACCTTAAAATTATATAAAACCGCTTTATTTACACAATTTCAAGAAGTTATCCATATTAATTGTAGAAATTAATATGAATTTTTAGAAAAAAAAGACGAATGGCCAAACATTCGTCTTTTATTATTTTTTAATTAAATTAAGCCTTTAACGAATTCGCTAGTAAAGGCATCTTCAGGTAATGTAGCAACGCTTATTAAGCCATCATCAAGTGAAGTGTTGTTTAGTTTAATCGTTGAACTTACGACAACACCCTCAAGCGTAGCTATTCCTCTTACAACACCGACTAATCGTTTAGCTTCAATGCCTCTAATAGATGAATCATTTACAAGATTAACATTTACATTAATGACCGCTACATTTTTAGCATAACCATAAATGGCTCCAGCGATACCGCCAATTTGATAATCTTCGCGATAATCAAAATCTCGATTGATATTAAAGTTAATATCTCCTGTGTATAGCGCATTTTCAACTTTCCCTACCGCTCCACCAATACCACCGATATAAATGGTTTTAATTTGAGCATATTTAACTACGATGCGACTATTTTTAACGATAGTAAATTCAGATTCGTTATTAGTAATAACTTGATTAACACCATTTAATTTTAAAGTTACTAGTTCACCAAATCTTGGTTCACCCTTAACTTTAATTACAGTTCCATATGACCAATCTGCTGGCAATTCACCAACACCACTATAAATTTCAACCCCAGCTAAAGTAGCGCTAACCACTTTGAAATTATCACCAGCTAAAGTTAATTTTTGTTCAGTATTTAAAGTCTTATATGATACAACAATGTGAACTTTTTCTAATGTTGGGTCGATTGTTAATTTTTTGTTAACAACTTCAGTAGTTTTATTTACACCATTAACTAAAAGTACATCAATAGCTTCAGTTGACGAGTGATTAAACTCAATTTCAACCGGATCCGTTTTATCAACGAAAACTATTGCTTGATTTGACGAATTTCCTTCTTCTAGGCTAGGTGCATAAATCGTAAAACGTTCACCTTCAACTTCAATCAATTTTTTAGTTTCGTCTAAACCTTTTAGTGAAACGTCAATATTAACTTTACTAACGACTTCAATAACTAACCCGCTTCCTTCACCGACAATCGTTCCAAAGTATGTTTGGTAAACATTTTGTGGGTTAGATTGATGTTCATCAGTAATAATGTTGAAATTACCACTGGCATAATTTACTTTTTTAATTTTACCAGTAGAATAGTTTTTACCAACAACGCCGCCGATTTGCGATTCATAAACATTATTAAATATAACATTAAAAGTAACATTATTTAAAGTAATATTTTCTATTGTTCCTTTATTAGATGCCGTAACTAATCCAAAATATCTAACACCATATGTTTCAGTATATAAATTAACTACGATATCATTGAATGTAACATTTTCAACTTTGGCGTTAGCATTTAATTCTTTAGTAATTAATCCAACATATAGGGAAACTGACTTTCTATTTTCAATATTATCATAGTTATCATAGGTAACATTTTCAATTACTAAGTTCTTGACAACTCCGGTACCTTGGTTCATATAACCAAAGATTCCGTTGTAATTATTAAGTGGAACCAAAAAGTTTTTTAACTTAAATCCAGCGCCATCAAATTGCCCTCTTAAGCCGTTTTTAAATGGTTCTGGGATTTCTTCTCCGTTAAAGTCAATATCATTTGCCAACTTGTAATAAGCATCTAAATTTGACGCGTTTTTAAAGTCGTCAACACTTGAAATCATAATTGGATCACTTTCATGTCCCCCCTCTAAAAGTGTTTTAGCTTTAGCGCGATATAACTCAACTTTCTTTTGACTAATGCTTGCTGTAATAACTAATTCATATTCAGTATTTACTTTTAGAGCTGTAAAGGTAACCGAATAATTGCTACTTGCATTAATTGATGGAGAGCGGGTGACAACTCTTTCACCATCTAAAAATAATTCGGCTTGTAAGCTGCCGTCAGCAACTTTAATCTCTTCTGTTTCACCGGTAATTTTAAACTCAAAAGTAATTTGTTCCCATTTTAATTGAGTTTCAACTGCCTCTAATTTAATATCATGTTTCGGTTTTTTTTCACATGATGCTAGCCCAAATACTAAAAGCATTATGGCTACTAATAATATTATTCTATTTTTCATTTTATTTCTCCTCTAGCTGGCTTAATGTATGTTTTAGCCTTGAAATAACCGTAGGTTTTTCTAGTAAGTAAATTGCGTGTGGTAAACTTGGCCCATACATTTGTGCCGTTGTCGCAATTCTGATTGGCATAAATAAGTTTTTGCCTTTGATACTTAAATCTTTGCCTACTTTTTTGACTAACTCTTGAATTTGATCAGGAGTAAATTCTATCTTATCAATTTCTGTTATAAAGGTTTCAATCAACACTTTTGAATTAGCTTCTTTTAAGAAATTTAATTCTTCTTTGCCAAGTTCAAATGGTTTGTTGAAAAACTCTTCATATAAACTAACAATCTCAGCACCATAACTAACGCGGTCATGGAATAAGTCAGTTAAATCTTTTAACCATTCATCATTTTTAATTTCGATATTGGCTTTTTCTAAAAATGGGCGACATAATTCCATAAAAGATTCGGAATCTAAATTTTTAATATGACGAGAGTTAATATAAGTTAATTTATTTTTATCAAACATCGCTGGCGCTTTTGAAAGTCTTGATTCATCAAATAATTCAATAATCTCTTCTTTTGATAAAATCTCTTCTTCACCACCTGGTGACCAACCAAGTAAAGTAATAAAGTTTAACATTGCTTGTGGTAAATATCCTAAATCAGCGTATTGAGATAAAAACTGCATTACGGTAACGTCACGTTTTGATAATTTTTTCTTCTCTTCGTTAACAATGATTGTCATATGACCAAAAGTTGGAACATCCCAGTCAAAGGCTTGATAGACCATAATTTGTTTCGGAGTATTAGTAATATGCTCCTCACCACGTAAGACGTGAGTTATTTTCATAAAATGGTCATCAATTACTACTGCAAAGTTATAAGTTGGAATCCCGTTATCTTTAATTAAAATCCAATCTTCAACTTCACTCGATTCGAATTTTAATTCACCTCTAACCATATCATTAAATGTGTATGTGACATTTTTTGGCACTTTCATTCTAACCGCTGGGGTATCACTACCTTCGCGGTAATCATGATAAGCCATACCCATATCAATTAATTTATTGACATATTCTTGATATAAATCTAATCTTTGAAGTTGAAAATATGGTCCGTACGGGCCACCAATATCTGGTCCCTCATCCCAATCGACTCCAAGCCATGATAAATATTTTAGTTGCGACTCAACCCCGCCCTTAACATTTCTTGCCACATCGGTATCTTCAATTCTAATAATAAATTTTCCGCGGTGATGACGAGCAAACAAATAATTAAATAATGCGGTTCGAGCATTACCTATATGTAATTCACCAGTTGGACTTGGTGCATATCTGACTCTAATCTCTTTCATAATTTCAACTCCTCGCATACTAATATATTATATAATAATATAAAAACTTTTACAAATAGATTAGAAACTAGCGTTACTTTTTAATTTGTTTTTTATGTTTAATCATTCAAAAAAAGAGCTTTTTAATAGCTCTTTTTTCAAAAATAATTTTATTTTATTGCGCAAAAAGCAGTGAATATTCGTATGTGATTGTTACTACTGCAGTTTTAGTAATCATTTCATACTCAAAGGTATAGATGTTAACTTGAATTCGTTTATTTGGTTCTGGATAATAATTATAAGATGATCTTCTAACTGATGCTAAATTCTTAGTAATAAATAATGGAGTTCCATCAATGTAATAAAAACGATATTCTTCACCTACTTTAATGTAATAGATGCCACGGGCACTATCAAATACTGTAGCGTCGCCAGATAATTCTTGTAAAGTTCCATCAAATTTATAATAAGTATTACCTTTCTTTAATAATAATGTATCTCTATTTCCAGTGAATCTACCGCGATATTCAATTTCACCTTCAGCAACCTTACTGCTGTCGCTTAACTTATAAATATAGGCAGCATTAGTGAAAGAATCAACTAATACACATGTTTCATTATCGAAATAATAAAAATCATAGTTATTTGGATTAAATAAAAGTGAATTAATTACCATATTTTTATCACTAACTAGGAAAGCTCCGAGATCAGTTTCAAAAACGTAATTCTTTGTCCCTTTTATATAATCGATATTTAATCCACTAGCATTAAAGTCAAATTCTAATTCTTTGATTTCTAAATTATTCATTAATGCACCAATTTTTTGGACATCAACAATTGTCTTGGTTCTTGGATCAACTGGTCTAAACCACATCATTGAATCGACTGAAAGTGGGAAAAAGTTACTTTTTGGTTGTAGGGCGTCAATTATGATTGGCAATTCAACTAGTCTTACTGTCTTGTCTTTTACATCAAATAAATAATAGAAATATTCATAATAAAGTCCTGAATCAGTATAATCATAGTCTTCAACTTCAATATTTGGAATTTCTCTTATGTGTAGGGTTAAAATATTTCCATTACCTAAAATGAAATAATCATCCATTAATGGTTCAAAATAATAACGAGTATAGTATTTACCATTTTTAAAAATGTCAATTCCTGAAACATCGTTTTGATAATGATAACCATTAACTTCTAATAATTGGGATAAATCTAAAAACGGGCTGAAATCGCCAACTTTTTCTACCGCCTTATAGTCTTCGAAATAATAAGTATTTTTAAGTTCCCATTGACCATCGATTAATTCAAATTTTTCGATATAATCATCTTCAAAATTATAGTCATAATTAGGGTCTTTAACAAAAGCATATATTCCTTCAGTAGTTAAGAAACTATAAACTCTAAACTCATTGCGATCTTCTGATAATAAATATTGTCTATCTCCAAAAGGATGAACGGTTGCATTTGATTCATTATTAATTAAAAAGAATTTTTTATTGAGAATACTATAAATTGTAGTTGGTGCATAACGAATAGCAAAGGCATTAGTTTCAGTAGGAGCAGTGCGAGCTGGTATTTCATCAATGATGAAAGCAGACATTGTTCTAATTTCATCAAAATTAGCCCAGAAATCAGCTGAAAGTGCATCTTTTAAATATAACTTGTCATATGAAGCATTGGCTCCATCCTTAATTATTTCCCCTCTTTTGCTGCCCATACATCCACCAAGTAGTAGGGAACCTAAAATTAATATAAACATAATAATTTTTTTCATCGTAAACACTCCCTTTCTTGCGATGACACTAAAAGTTTACTATATTTAAATCAAAACTACAATATGTAGTTTGAATTTTTATACAAAAAAGAGCCCGAAGGCTCTTCCTGAAAACAAATTATCTCTTAGAAAATTGAGGTGCACGTCTTGCTTTGCGTAAACCGTATTTTTTACGTTCTTTAATGCGTGGGTCACGAGTAATCATGCCCGCAGGTTTTAAAACTTTTCTTAAATCTGGATCTACTTCAAGTAATGCTCTAGTAATCCCTAAACGGATTGCCCCAGCTTGACCAGTAATACCGCCGCCGTTAACGTTAACTACGATGTCATATTTACCAACTGATTCAGTTAGTTCAAGTGGTTGTAATACGTCTAAACGAGTAGCTGCTGAAGGGATATATTCTTCAAATTCACGACCGTTAATTTCAAATTTACCAGAACCTAAAGTTAAGATAACTCTAGCGACTGAACTTTTTCTACGGCCTGTACCAAAATATTGAACTTTACTCATAAATTATACCTCCAAAACTTCTGGTTTTTGAGCTTCGTGTTTATGATCTGGACCAGCATAAACAAAAAGTTTGCGATACATATCAGCGCCTAATCTAGTTTTTGGCAACATTCCCTTAACCGCTTGTTCAACCATTCTTGTTGGATGTTTTGCCATAACGTCTTCTGCGCTTGTCGCTTTTAACCCGCCTGGGTAACCACTATGGCGATAATATTTTTTATCTTGCCATTTGTTACCAGTTAATACGATTTTTTCTGCATTAACAATAATAACATAATCACCACAGTCTACATGAGGAGTGTAGATTGGTTTATGTTTACCACGTAATACAGATGCAACCTCTGTAGCTAAACGACCTAAAGTTTTACCTTCAGCGTCAACTACATACCATTTTCTTTCAATTGTCTCTTTTTTTGCTTGAAATGTTTTCATAAAATTTCTCCTATCCTTTATATTTATAAAGGGCTAAGTGGATAAAACGTACCGAATAATATAATACTATAAACACTTTTTTTAGTCAAATAAAATCACTTAGTTTTATTATTAATTTTTAATAATTAATAAAATACTCTTTTTAAATATTTCTCTCAAACCATTTTGTGTTAATTTTTATATCTATTTTTCACTAAAAATAATAAACGGACAGCGTCTTTATTAAGCCGTTGTCCGTTTGTTTTCTAATCTATAGGTAATCCTTCAATCATAAAATAATTTTCAGCTTCTTTAACAATGCAATGTTTGATAACACCATTGATTTCATATGAGTAAATATGAATTTTTAACCCTGTAGTTCTTTCTAACTGATAATAAGCATACATAGAATTTGATGAAAATAAAAACGTTCCATCTTCATGATAGTAGTCATATAGCGCCCCGTTTTTCTTAATATATACTGGGGCTCCACCTGATAGATATGAATAGGGTTCTTCTAATTGAGTAAAATCTCCGTTGTATGCATAATAATTATCATCTTTTTTGAGGATAACTTGATTTTTAACGCGGTTGATGTAACGATATCCCTCATGTAGTAATTCACTAGTTCGTAGATTATAGATGAAGACATGTTGTAAGAAATCTTTACTTACTAGCATTATAGTTTCATTATCAAATATGATATGAGTATAATCTTGTTTGTTATATATAAAGGTATTAAGAATATTGTTGTTACCATCAATTAAGAATAGGTCGTTAACTCCAGCTTGAATTACGAATAAATTCTCATTAATAGGATAAAAATCATATATTTCCCCTACTCCTAAATTAACTTCTCTTATATTTAATTTATTATCAATTGAACCTAATCTAAAATTTTGTGAAACAGTTTTTGTTAGTGGATCAATTGTTTTAAAGGTAATCATGGCGTCAACTTCACAAGGGAAGTTTTCTTGTTTTCTAACAACCATTTCAATAATAATTGGGATATTTTTTCTGATGGCTTTCTTTTCTTTAACATCATACAGATAGTAGTACATCTTATATTTAGCACCATTTACTAAATAATCATAATCATCGCTTAGAAAATCTACTTGTATTTGATGTGAAGTTAGAATATTTCCACTTTCTAGTACAAAATAATCTTTAAATCCTGAATCATATGCATAATATGAATAAAACTTATTATCTTTATAAATTGATACTCCTGAAACTCCAAAACTATATGAATAATCTTTAACTTTAATTTTTCTTTCCACTTTAAGTGGGTCTTCTTTTTCTAGACCATCTTGAACTAGTGGTTTATAATCTCTAAATTCATATCGTTCTTTTTCCACATAATCTCCTGATTGGTTTAACCCCCTGACACTAATATAATCTTCATTAAATAAGTAATCATCGTTTTGATTTCGCGGAATGTTATATAATAATTCACCAGTAAGATAATGATAAACTAAATACTTAGTTTCATAATTAGCTAGTATATATTGATAGCTGTAGATAACATGGGATAATCCTGCTTGATCAATATCAAAATACTTATTAGTTTCTAGGCTATAGACTTTGTTGTTACTAAAGACCATAATCCTTGAATTTGAATATTCAAGCCAAGCATTTTCTTCCAATGTTGTAATTGTTAATTTAGTTTCTGGTTTGAAAAAATCGATTACTCCTTTAGTAAAGATTTTTTTAATTTCTAAATTTTCGTATGAGGTATTTGGACCTCCAATTTTATCTTTTTGGAATTTCTCGCAACCAACTAATAAAAATGAACTTAGTAATAATAGTACTGTTAATATTTTTTTCATAATTATTCCTCCCGTAAAAATATAGTCCATAATAATTGTATCACTTTCTAAGTTTTTAATCTATCTAACAACGTAAAAGAAGGGTGCCGAATCGGGTCACCCTTCTTTATTTTTTAATTATATCTTAGTGTACTTAACATATAATCTCTTATCTTCTTCCCCTACTAAATCATCTAATTGAAAATTTATAAAATAAATTATTCAAAAGTACCTGCCTTCCATTTTCTAATTATAACAAACCGAAAGCGTTTTTCCTAAAAATATATTAACTTCTTTGACTAAAACCGGTTTTATTTACAATTTAAACTGAAAAACACAATGTTTTTTAACAAAAAAACATAATTTAATAAATTTGTCGTTTTCTCCTTGTATTATACAGAAAACATCGGATAACGACTTAACTAAGGGATTGTACGTTGCTTTTATTAATTTCGATAGTTTTGGGATTAAACCATATTAATAAAGTTTTGACACTAAAGTCATTTTTTTATGAGATGAAAATTATTAATTTTTTATTTAAATTTAACTTTGACATATATTAAATAATAATATATAATTGTTATATCCAAAGGAGGTATAATATGAAAAGATTGTTATCAATATTATTATTAATTCTTTTATTACCTTTTTTAGCTTCGTGTGAAAAGAAGGAAATGAAGGAAATTGCAGCACAAGAAGTTAATACTATGTTGGTAGATGCTAAAACTAAAACTAACGATGTTGATGTTATTAGTTTAGAGGCCCCAATTAAAGTTAAAACTCATAATATTTCTGTTACTTCAAAAGGAAGATCAGAAACTCGCTATAGTATGGAAGGAACTGTAAAACTCGTTTTAGATTCTAAAAACTTCGAGGGTCACTTAAACATGGATGTAGATTATACTAGTGAAATAATTGATAAAGGAATTACTACTTCTGGGTCTGCACTAGTAAATCTTTATTTAGATAATGTTTATGTTTATTTAGATGTGAATTTTGAAACTGGAGGAATAAAAACTACATTAAATAATAAGATTAAACATAATATTTCTGCTAATCAGTTAAATCTAGCTATTGATGAATTTATCGCTGAACTTGATTTTACCGATATACTTGACCCTGAATCAGAATTTAAAATGTATAAACTAGGTAAAAAATACGAATTTGTTACTGAGGTTAACTTAGCTGAAGCAGCAAATAATCCTGAAAACAATCAGCTTGGCGGACTTTCTAACCTTACTTACACTGATGATAGTGTTATAAAATTAAAAATTTTGTTTGGAGAAGCTTTTGAAGCATTAGAGTGCGAAATTAAAGCAAACTCAACAAAAACCGAAAATATTTTCGATATTGAAATTACTAATAATGTTGAAGTAGAAGCTAACATTAAATTAAATTTAAAAGCAAAAGCAAAGAAAATTGACTTTAACAAACTAAAAGATTTCACTGAAATTGAAATGGCTCAACTTGCTGAGTTACTTGGTGGCCTCGCTGAAGGATTTGGGGGCTTAGGTAATTTTGGAGAACTTATACCATTTCCAAGTGGTCAGTAGCCTTATTAATATCATTAAGAAAAGACACGTTGTGTCTTTTTTTGTGCTTAAAATCTGCTTTACGCTTTGACTGCACTTAAATAGTTTTATATAATTAATTATAGGAGGCGATGACCATGAAAAAATCTTTGTTGCTATTACTAATTGTTACTTTTATAACGCTTTTAACATCATGCTCAAAGCAAGAATTAAAAGAAATTACAATTACCGAAGCAAGTGCCATGCTTCAAGAAGCTAAGGACAACACCACTTCTGTTGATGCCTATAGTTTTGGAATGCCACTAAAAGTTACCTATATCGATAAAGCAACTTTTAATGATGAACTTAAAAAAGAAGAAAAATATGATATTAAAGGAACTATAAAAGCAACTGTTAATAACAAAAAAAAAGAGGCACACATTAAATTTAATTTTAATTATACTTTTAGTGATTCTCGTCTTGGCGCAACCACTACTGCTTCCGTTTTAGTTGACATCTATCAAAACGAAGAATATATTTATACTAATGCTCGTACAAACTATGGTGGAGAAAAAACTATAATTAAAAATAAGGCAAAATCAAAACAAGGTGGCACAGATATGCTTTCTGAATATCTAGCTTTATATAACACCATTACTTTTAATGAATTATTAATAGAAACCTCAGACTTTCAAATGTATAAAATAGGGAATAAACACGAATTTGTTTATAACTCTAACTTAGGAGAAAATAAAGAACCTAATCGATTCGATTTCTTAATTCAACAACTAGGAGATTATGATTTTACAGAAGATAGTACAGCAAAACTAATTATTATCTTTGGAGATTCGGTTGAGTCATTTAATTATCACGCAATTGCTAAAGGTAATCGCAATTATGGCGATACTAGATGGACTAATGTCGAAGATTTTGATCTTGATTTAGCCTTATCGGTTAATTTAAAAGCGAACCCCAAGACAATTGATTTTACCAAATTTGAAGATTATGTTGAAATAGATTCATTTTCATTAGTACCAATCTTAGGGGGATTTGGTAGAATCTTCCCTGTGGGTTTACCATTCTTTTAAAAGAAGACACTCTGTGTCTTTTTTTATGTTATCTTTTTTATAGTATAAAAACACATATTTATATTTTTTATCGTAAAACCCACATTATAAATTTTTATATTATATAATATTCATTGGTATTAAGGAGGGTATACTATGTTTAAAGAACAATGGAGAGGTTTCAAGGGAGAAAGCTGGAAAAAAGAAATCAACGTTAGAGACTTCATGTTTTACAATTACAAAGAATATACAGGCGATGATAGTTTTTTAACTGGACCTACCAAAAGAACGCAAAAGCTTAATGATAAATTTAATGCATTACTTTTAAAAGAATTAAAAAATAATGGTGTTACTGAAATGTGCACCGAGATAGTTTCGGGAATTACTAGCCATCCGGCCGGTTATTTAGATAAAGATTTAGAATTAATTGTTGGGCTTCAAACTGATAAGCCTTTAAAAAGAGCATTCCATCCATATGGTGGAATTAGAGTTGCAGTTCAAGCTGCTTCTGCTCATGGTTATGAAATTGATCCGAACTTACAAGAAATTTTCACCAAATACAGAAAAACCCATAATCAAGGAGTATTTGATGTTTATACTCCGGAAATTAGAGCTGCTAGAAGTTCGGGTTTAATTACTGGTCTTCCTGATGCGTATGGTAGAGGTAGAGTTATTGGCGATTACAGAAGAGTTGCCTTATACGGGGTTAATTTTTTAATTGAAGAAAAAAAGAAAGATAAAGAATCTATTGGATTCCCAATGACCGAAGAAAAAATTAGAATTAGAGAAGAGCACCAAGATCAAGTTGTAGCATTAAGAGAATTAATTGAACTTGGAAAAATGTATGGTTTTGATATTTCAGTTCCGGCAACTAACGCCATTGAAGCCATTCAATGGACTTATTTTGGATATTTAGCGTCTGTTAAACAACAAAATGGTGCTGCGATGAGTTTAGGTAGCACTGCGTCATTTTTTGATGTTTATATTGAAAGAGATATTCAAGAAGGAATTTTAAATGAGGAGCAAGCTCAAGAATTAGTTGACCAATTCATTTTAAAATTAAGAGGAGTTAGATTTGCTAGAACTCCAGAATATGATAACTTATTTACCGGAGACCCTACTTGGGTTACCGAAAGTTTAGCTGGTATGACTAATGTTCCAGGTAAATCTTGGGTGACTAAAACTACATTTAGATATCTACAAACGCTTTATAATCTAGGTACATCTGCTGAACCAAACTTAACGGTTTTATGGTCAAGGGATTTACCAGAAAACTTTAAGAAGTTTTGCGCGAAAGTTTCAATTGATACTTCGAGTATTCAATATGAAAATGATGATTTAATGAGACCAAAACATACTGACGATTACGCTATCGCATGTTGTGTTAGCCCAATGGGTGTTGGTAAAGAAACTCAATTTTTTGGTGCTAGAGCCAACTTAGCCAAGGCTTTACTTTACGCTATCAATGGTGGTCGTGATGAAATGTCGGGTAAACAAATTTCACCTAAGACTGAAATTATGACCGGAGTTTTAGATTACGACAAAGTTGCAGCAGCATTTGATAAAGTCCTAGATTGGACCGCCCAAGTTTATGTTAACTCGTTAAATATCATTCACTATATGCATGATAAATATGCTTATGAATCATTACAATTCGCATTACATGACTTAGAAATTAAAAGAAATATGGCAACCGGTATAGCTGGATTATCTGTGGTTGCTGACTCATTAAGTGCCATTAAGTATGCAAAAGTTACTGCAATTCAAGATCCGGAATCTGGCTTAGTTAAGGAATTTAAAACTGAAGGTGAGTTTCCATTCTATGGCAACAATGATGACAGAGTTGACTCAATTGCCGTTGAGTTAGTAGAAAGATTTATGGAAAAAATTAGATCTAATCCAACTTATCGTAATTCATATCATACTATGAGTGTTTTAACCATTACTTCTAATGTGGTTTATGGATTAAAAACTGGAGCGACTCCAGATGGTAGAGCGGCCGGAGAGGCTTTCGCTCCTGGTGCTAACCCAATGCACGGAAGAGATTCTGAAGGTGCCCTAAAATCACTACTAAGTGTTGCTAAACTTCCAACTGATTCATGTGAAGATGGAATTAGTAATACCTTTACGATTCTTCCAGTCGCACTAAGCGGTGACCAAGATGACTTATATGCTAATAGCGAAAATATCCAAGTTGATAATCTAGTTTCTATTTTAAATGGTTATTTTGATAGTAACGGATATCACTTAAATGTTAACGTATTAAATAGAGAAAGATTAATTGACGCTTATAATAATCCAGATAAATATCCTAACCTAACAATTAGAGTTAGTGGATATGCAGTTAACTTCTCTAAATTAACAGACACTCAAAAATTGGAGGTTATCCATAGAACGTTCCATGAAAGACTCGCTTAATACTAAAGCTTATATCCATGCAATTGAAACATTAGGAACTGTTGATGGCCCAGGAATAAGATATGTCTTATTTTTACAAGGCTGTCCTTTTCAATGTAAGTATTGTCATAATCGTGATTCGTGGAAGCCTAATATTAGAGAACAAAAAACTGTTCAAGATATTTTGGAAGACTACAAAAAATATAAACACTTCTACAAAAATGGCGGCTTAACTGTTAGTGGTGGTGAACCATTGATGCAATTAGAATTTCTAATTGACCTATTTAAAGAAGCTAAGGCAAGAGGTGTTCATACCGCATTAGATACTTCTGGCGGAACTTATAATCCTAGACGAAATGAAGAGTTTTTAGAATTATTAAAATATACCGATTTAGTCATGTTAGATATTAAACATATGGATGATGAACAACATAAATGGCTAACAGCACATAGTAATAAAAACATTTTAGAATTCGCTAAATTCGTTGATAGCCAAAATGTTGATCTGTATATTAGACATGTTGTTATTCCTGATATTAATGATGACGAAAAATACTATAGACCACTTCGCGAATTTTTAGATACATTAAATAATGTTAAAAAAATCGAACTATTAAAATACCATAACCTAGGTATTCAAAAGTGGGCTGAAATTGGTTATGTTTATGAACTTCCCCATATTCGTCCAGCTACCCAAGAAGATATTGATAAGGCTTCAAAAATCATTATCGAAGGATATAAATTTAAAAAATAATGTAAAAGGCTGCAATTGCAGCCTTTTTTATATAAAAAATGTATACATAATTAACGTATATATGTAAAAAATGCTAATTAATATGCTAAACTAAAAGTGAAATTTTAAACGAAAAGAGGCTAAACTATGTTAAAAGTTCAAAATTTAAAGAAAACTTATACTGTTGGTGACTTTGTTACTAATGCCGTCGATGATTTATCTATTGAATTTAGACAAACTGAATTTGTCGCTATTTTAGGTCCTTCCGGATGCGGTAAGTCCACCCTTTTGAACATTTTAGGCGCATTAGATCGACCTGATTCCGGTGAAATTAGTTTATATGGAGATTCCCTTACCGAGTTTAAAGATATCGAATTAGATAGATATCGTAATAATTCATTAGGTTTTATTTTCCAAACCCATAACTTGGTTCCACATTTAAGCATCGTTGAAAATGTTGAAATGGGATTAACATTAAGTGGTGTTAGTGCTAAGGAACGTAAAGAAAGAGCACGCGAACTTCTTAATAAAGTCGGGCTAATTGATCATATTAATAAAAGGCCTAATCAATTATCAGTCGGACAAAGCCAAAGAGTGGCCATTGCTAGGGCACTAGCTAATAACCCTGATATTATTTTAGCTGATGAACCTACTGGTTCTGTCGACTCTAAAACTAGTCGTCAAATTATGGATTTAATTAAAGAGGTAGCCAAAGAAAAGTTAGTAATTATGGTAACCCATGACGTTGAACTAGCCGAGGAATATGCCACTAGAATTGTTAGATTATATGACGGTAAAATCGAATCTGACTCTGATCCATACGATTCTTCTAAAGAAACCGATGTTTCTAAAGACTTAGTGTTAAAGAAAACAGCAATGTCTTTTAAAGCGTCTCTTATTTCCGCTTTAAAAAACTTAAAAACTAAAGTCGGAAGAACATTATTAACCGCTTTTGCATCTTCAATTGGAATTATTGGAATCGCCTTGATTCTAGCACTATCAAGCGGTATGAATAAACTTATTGACAAGTTCCAAACCGAAACCTTAGGCAATTATCCAATTAATGTTTCCAGTTCTTCAATTAACTTAGAAAAACTTCGTGAACTAAGTGCTGGTAATTTGAAACGATTCCCTGATACTAAAGAAGTTATTGCCTTCCAAAGTAATATTGCTGCCCTTATTATGAGGCCTAATAATATTACACCGGAGTATGTTCAGTATGTCGAAGATTATTATAATGCCCATCCAGAACAATTCTGCGGTTTGACGATTAAAAATAGAATGGTTTATACCATTGTCGTTCCTAAAGAAAACGAAGATGGTACTATTACTTATATTCGTTATTACACTGATGGTGGTGGAACTTTATCGCAAACCGCCCAACTAACAAGACGCGCAACCCCACTACCAGATGGTCCTATCTTCGATAGTGCCTATAACGTAATTGGTGGAACCAAACCACAAAGCGATCCTGAAAATAAACATTTTGACGTTTTATTAACTGTCGACCAATATAACCGAATTAATTTAGACTTACTTAAAGACTTAGGATTTACTGAAGTGGAAAATAAAGAGAGAATTCCATTTGATCAATTCATTGGAAAAACAATGTATTTAAATCCTGGCCCTTATAATGCTTCTTCGTTTAATCCAGATAACGCGATTAAATTAACTATTTCAGGAATTGTCCGTGTTAAAGAAATTAATAGTTTTATTCTCTTTAATAGCGGTATCGCTTTTACTAGTGAATTAACTGATTATATTCAAGAAAATCATGCTCAATTTGTTGATAAAGTTGATTATATTAATATTTATCCGGTTAATTTCAAAGCCAAAGAAGAAATTAAAAAATATCTAAGTGCTTATAATGACAGGTTCCCAGAAAACGATCCAGCTATTGTTGAGTTCGCTGATGATTCAGCAGTATTTTCGGCTATTTCTAAAACCGTAGTTGATGCCGTATCGATTGCACTTATCGCCTTTACTTCAATTAGTTTGATTGTTTCATCAATAATGATTGGAATTATTACTTATACTTCTGTTATTGAAAGAACGAAAGAAATTGGTTTAATGCGGGCCTTGGGAGCTAGAAAGAAAGACGTTTCCAGAACCTTTAATAGTGAAAATATCGTTATTGGGTTTGCTGCCGGTATTTTAGGAATTATCGGAACTTATATTCTAACGTTCCCTTTAAATGCGATTTTGGATCATTATGCTCAAGTTCATAATATTGCTCAAGTTGATCCGCTTCACGCTTTAGCTATGGTTGCTATTAGTACATTCTTGGCATTTGTTTCAGGATTAATTCCAGCGAGAATGGCAGCTAATAAAGATCCAGTTGAAGCATTAAGAGTTGAATAATTATAGTTATAAAAGGTTGCTTTGCTGCAACCTTTTTTATTTTTTCGAAAGTAAATTACAATTTACTGCTCAAAATAAAAAGCCTGTTAAGGCTTTAAATTTTAGATAATTATTTAGAAAATGTTATGGTAATTTTGGTGCCGATTCCTAACTTACTTTCAACCTTAACATCATAGTGATATAAATTGGCTACGTGTTTTACAATCGCAAGCCCTAATCCGGTACCACCTTCGGATTTACTTCTCGCCTTATCAACTCTGTAAAACCGCTCAAAGATGCGACTTACATCTTCTGGAGCAATTCCAATTCCTGAATCTTCTACAATTAAATGTTTCGGAGTTAATTCATTGTATAATTTACCTCCGAAGTCGTTATAATGAATCGCATTGTCAATCAAGTTACGAATAATTTGATCAGCGTGCATAATATCAATTTCATGATAAGAATCTCTTATATTTGATGTAACTTCAATCTTTTTTTCATCAATTAATTGTTTATAACTTACTAAGATTTCTGAAAGAACACTTAGTAAGTTATTTTTTTCTACTGCAATCTCAGTCGTACTTTCTAGTTTAGAAAGTTCTAACATTTCAGTAATAATTTTATTCATTCGATAAGATTCTTTTAAGATTTTGCCTTGGGTTTCCATTGAACCATTATCATTGATTATGCCTTCAACTAATAATTGCTGATAACCAATAATTGTGGTAAGTGGTGACTTTAATTCATGAGATGCATTGGCGAAGAATTCACGTTTCATTTGAGCCATTTGTCTATTTTCTGTAACATCAATTAATGTTAAAACCACCCCTTGGTTAATTCCTAATTTCGGGTTTGTATGGGGAATTGGGTCAAAATTAGCTTGATAGATTTTAGTTCCAATAACTACATCTTCTTTAATTTCTTCCCTAGTGTTTAGAGCTTTTTCAATCAAATCTTGAAAATTCCTGTCACGTGTTAAAAAGATCGCTGATTTACCAATTATTTCATCAAGTTTAAAATCAAACATCTTTTTAGCATATTTATTAATGATTTGAATTAGTCCCATGTGGTTAAACACGATTAACCCGTGTTGTAATGAATCAATAATATATTCTAATTTAGATAGTTCGATTTCGATTTCATCAATGCGATCTTTTAATTCATTGATATTATTTTTTCTTCTGAAAATACTATTCATTTCCTGCCTTATATCCGACACCATAGACAGTTTTGATAACTTTGCCTTCTGGGTCAATTTTCTTGCGAAGTGATCTAATGTGCATATCAACGGTACGTGATTCAACATATGTTTCAACGTCCCATATCTTTGATAATATTTTATCACGCGGAACTACCTTTCCGCTACTTTCAAATAATAATGATAATATTTCAAACTCACGATTGGTTAGTTCAACATATTTATCTTGTATACTCTAAATAGTAAATTATAGTAAATCGAGTATACATTTCCTTTTTTAAGATTTTCTACTATAATTTATATATGGTACTGTGGATTTGATGCATTTTAAT
>Ga0209723_1001180_pt1 | contig 42856 bp, 43 predicted proteins | sample BiotimSIPDNA_2_FD_185750 | JGI IMG/M metagenome (GOLD analysis project Ga0209723, IMG submission 185750) | Anaerobic biogas reactor microbial communites from Washington, USA - Biogas_R2 time_0 SIP DNA (SPAdes) (version 2) | ecosystem: Engineered > Bioreactor > Anaerobic > Unclassified | place... | reverse complement strand
CCCGGTCTTTGTATCGTTGAGGCAGGGTTTGTTTGCATTGTCCTCTTTTCTCGCGTCCGATTCGAAACTATTCAATTTTCTAGGTGCATATATGTAAATAGTCTATTGACTAATTACCGCTGGACTTTATTAATCAGTTTGCTACCTTAACCACCGAATGTCTGATGATTCTGTCGGATGTTCGATAACCCTTTTGAAAAACCTGTGCAACACAATGTTCACCGAACTCGGAGTCCTCTGTGTGAAGAACCGCCTCATGGATTTTCGGATCAAAGCATTCCCCGATCGGGCACTCAATTTCTTCGATTCCGAATTTCGCGAAAACCTCTTGGATCTGTCGGTGAATCAAACGAACCCCCTCGGCAACCTTTTGCACGGTTTCCGGAGACTGCTCGTCTGAAAAACACATCGCCCGCTCTACATTATCCACCACAGGCAGCCATTCCTTCGTAATATCCGCCACAGCGTCCTTGTATAAAGCCTCACGCTCTCTTTGTGTGCGCTTACGATAATTATCATACTCCGCCGCAAGACGAACATAACGTTCGTTCAGCTCGGAAAGTTCTTTTTCGATTTCGCTGTCCGGAATCAGCTTCTCGGGGGTTCCCCCCTTTTTTTCGAACGAGATGTCTGAAGATTCCGGCAATTCATTTTTTACCGTGTCTTCCCTCTGCTCAAAATCCGCATTCTTTTCGTTCGCGATAGGCTCTTGTGCATCTGCCTGCGCTTCTTTGTGGGGCCTTTTTGTCATGTTGTCATCCTCCGTTCAATGCTTTGAATTGATCCAGGTGGTTATTGATTACTTGTCTTACAAAACTGATCTGCGAAACCACCTTTGAATACTCCATTCGCCTGGGTCCGATCACCCCGATATTACCGGCAATCTTTTCGCCGACGTTATATGTGGTCGTTACAAAGCTGCAGTCGGACAATCCTTCAATAGATATTTCCTGTCCGATACGAATCATGTACGATCCTTTATCGTCATCCTGAGTCATTTCATTGATATATCCGGATACGATACCGTCTCTTGCCAGTGTGTCAAAAAGACATCTCGCCCTGGAAATATCACTAAATTCCGGAAGAGATAGCATTCGGTTGGTACCATCCATATAAATCTCCAGGTTATCCGCCTGCTTAATCGCTGTATACGCCTCAAACAGAATCTGATTTAACAATGCATCCGGTAACCGGGCATCCTTTGCAGCGGACGTGACGGTCACCAAAGTAATATCCTCCAGGGATTTTCCGCACAGCCCGGTTTCGATTGCCTTTGATATTTGAGCGAGCTGCTCCGGGGTGAGGTAATCCGGAATTCGTACCAGACGATCCTTGACAACTCCGGCCGATAAAACAACAACCACCAAGACTTTTCCCGGTTCGATCATCATCATTTTTAATTGTTTCAGATAGCTTTTACGCAATCTCGGAGACAAAGCAAGCGATACATAACCGGTTTGCTCTGAAAGAGCATTGGACGCCTTTTTCAGTAATCCGGTCAGCTCGTCAAAACTCTCGCTCAATCTTTTCCGAATGATTTCTCCTTCCTCATCCGTAAGCCGGTCTACCTTCATCAGAGAATCAACATATTCCCGATATCCCTTATCCGAAGGGATTCTCCCCGAGGAGGTATGCGGTTGCTCAAGATAACCCAATTGTTCCAGATCCGACATCTCATTACGAACAGTCGCCGAGCTGAGCCGGAAATCATGCCGCTCTATAAGAGCTTTGGAAGCGACCGGCTCGGCCGTTGAGACATAATCATCAACGATGGCCTGGAGAATGAGTTTTTTTCTTTGATCCAATGACATTTCCGCCCGCCTCCTTTCGTTTTTACGTTTTCCTATATGCCCGATCTCGGAATTATTTCACAATTCCGCAGGGGCTTAGCACTCTTCATGCTTGAGTGCTAAAATCAATTTATCACCATAGTCAAAGAATGTCAAATAGAATCCGGAATATTTATTCAACTTGCTTTTTTCACGAATAAGATCCGGGTAAAAATGGAAAATCTCAATTTTCCCCGAGTTATTTTTATATACGGAATTACACAAAACTCCGAAAAACAACATTCGCAAAATCAAGTGCTTTCTCGGTCAGTCGATACCGATCCTCATCGCGCTCAATCAACCCCTTCTTGATGAGCTCAGATAGTTCTTTTGAAAAGATTTCCTCGGGATATACACCCAATCTGGATTCGAAGTCGCCGCGCGATATGCCTTCCGTTTTCCTGAATCCGAGGAGCATAAACTCAGAGGCCTCTTCCTTGGGTCCGATCGATTCCTTATCCTTACGTATCCGGTCCGGATTCGAATCGTCGGACAACATGATATGAATATACTCTTTAAGATCGGTTGTGTTGGCGTACCGAGTCCTTTCAACGTAGGAATGAGCTCCGCACCCGAACCCGTAATATCCTTTGGCATCCCAATATGTCGTATTATGTCGGCTCTGATATCCGGGCAGTGCGAAATTACTGATTTCATAATGGATATATCCTTCGGACAAGAGCATTCTCCGGATAGCATGATACATTTCCCGCTCCTCTTCATCGGTCGGAAGCTGATCCGAATGAGTCGAATATCGACGGTGAAACAAGGTTCCCGTCTCAAGGGAAAGGGAGTAACAGGAAATATGGGGAATACCCATCGAGATCAACTGACCCGCATTACCTCGAACCGTATCGATCGTTTGTCCGGGAAGTCCGATCATCAGGTCACAGGATATATTTGAAAACCCGGCCTCACGAGCTATCAACAAGGACTCTTTCGCTTGATCGGCCGAGTGAATTCTTCCGAGCACACGAAGATCCGCTTCCGAAAAACTCTGAACCCCGATTGAAATTCTGTTGAATCCCGCAGTCTTATATCCCGTTAACGAATTAAAATCGATTGTGCCCGGATTTGCCTCCACGGTAATTTCCGCTCCGGAGTGAACATCGAACGAAAAAAGAATTGCGGTTAAAATACTCTTGAGTTCTTCGGGACTAAAAAGTGTCGGAGTGCCGCCACCGAAATATATCGTTTTCATCTCTCCGACCGGATGCGTGATAGCCGTTCGTTCAATCTCTTTCCTCAGTGCAATGAGATATGAAGGCCGGAGCGCCGACGAGTCATCAAAGGATACAAAATCGCAATACGGGCATTTTCTTAAACAAAACGGAATGTGAATATATGCGGAGGAACACTCGGTCATTTGCTCTGTTGCTCCGATTCTTTCTTTACAATGTACCGAAGATATGAGTAGAATTTCTTGAAGCTCGGTGACACGTTTCGTTCGGGGTCCATATATTCGGATATTCGATTGGCCCATTCATGCTTGTACTGACCGATCGCGGGATACCCGATCCGGATTACCCGATCCGCGGAGGATCCCAAAATCGAATGACAGAGCATTTCCCACGTTCCGCAAACGCTGTCCTGACGATATTCTTCAAAAACAGAAAGATCCGCATTCGGATAAGCGGATGTAAGTGCCACTTGATCACCGATTAACCATGACTCGGTTTCCTCTACACATAACCCGATAACAAAGGGAATCGAAGGGGCAAACTTTTTACATAAATCAATCAACTCAGCCCTGAGCTCACCCGGGGAATGATAGTCAGAATCCATTACGACGACCAGAACCCATTTGCTACCCGCATAAATCCGGTCATATGCCCGAAGCTTGGCGGGCAGAAGATCCAAAAGACCCGTCGCTTCGGCTTTCGGCGGTCCAAAAGGATTTGCCGGCCAATCTCCCCGTCCCCGATGAGGACGAAGTGAAACCGAATAGTCGGTAAGAAGAGGGTCTAATATTTTGTCCATTAAACGGTTCATCATCACCGCGCCGGATCGGTCTTCCGTCAATACTTCAAAACGCATTCGCTCTCCCCGATTCAATCGTCAAAATGCCCCGAATACCACATCGCCCCCATACCGACGCCTTGTTCGTACATTTCCGAAACGACCGGATCCGCTCCGGCACACCGGATGTCCACCGAATCGGGCTCCTCTTCATCGCTTCTTTTAAAAATCCACACTTCGTTCGGAGCCATCGCCTCAAGAATATATGGGTTATGCGTTGAAAATATGATCTGCGAATACGGGTTTCGGATCGAGTAATCACGAAATTCCGCTGACAGTACATCAACCATATCATGATAAAGCTCAAGGTCGGGCGTCTCGATGCAAATCAACGGACGCGGAACGGGATCGTGTAGTAAAAGCAAATAGAGAAACAGACGATTCGGACTCGATCGGAAATCATCCGGCAATTTATCCATCACTCGTCCGACCTTAGGTATCTTTTCGGACAATCGATCCATGAGACGCCTGTACTGTTTCGGGTTTTCTTTTGAAAGATAATCAAGCACATTTTTCATGTTGCTTCCGTCGCTATTCAAATGCTTGTGTGCGCCCGGAGCGACTTTTTGCTTCATACCGTTCTCTGCCTTGCTCACGGAAAAACGGCAGAAAAACCATTTGGTCATTTCATCAAGCAACGCATTCAATACCGGACACTGCAGAATATTTCCATATGTTCTGAGCGCGGAGTGTCGTGAATCGGACAGGCTGGCTTCCATCGCAATGTCCGAGAAATATACACGACCGGTTCCGTTTTCTACGGAAAGAACGGTCTTATAGCTGTCCTTGTGTTCAGGCCTCGTGGTATATCGAACATTTTCGGAGATGAAGGAAGGTTTACCGTTACCATCCGGCCGGAGCGAAAATGAATAGGAAACATAGAATTCATCCGGAAGAGCCGGGTTATGGCCGTTGGACATGAAAAACAGCAGCTCAAAGCTCATCGAATCCGCTCCCTGGGAAATCAGACGGGAAAAACCCGATCTTCCGCGAATAACCGAGGCCTCGACACACCCCTTGGAAACAGCATCGGAAATAAATGACAAGCAGTCAAAAAATGTGCTTTTCCCGGATTGGTTTCTCCCGATTACGGCGTTGAGGCTTGACATCGGGATGATTGCGGGAAGTCCGGCAGACATAGCCGCACCGTTGTTGACGCCTCCGGACAAATAATCCTCGAGAAGGGCTCCCGCCCGATCATCGAGGAAAAGCGAGTAATTTTTGATTCTGATCCCCAACAGCATCGGAATACTCCTTACGCGAGGCTACTTGAGTTCTTTCTTGTTTTTTTGCACTTTCACAAGAATCTCCGTCAATTGATTCTCGATTTCGGTCAGACGTTGTCTTGCATAATCCGTCGACGCGACACGAATTTGCCAGGCCGCCTGATTTGCCTGCTCAATGGTCGTTTGTGCCATTTCGCGTGCACGTAATGTGATTTCGTGTTCGTCAATCATTATGGCGGAGCGCTGCTCGGTTTCCCTAAGTATGCTTTCTGCCTTCTGGCGCGCGCTTGCTACAATTTGCCGATTTTGCTCGACAATCCATCTGGCTTGTCTAACTTCCTCGGGCAAATTCTCTCGAATCTGATTGATCCAGTACAGGACATCCTGACGATCAACGACGCAGTTATCCGAAAACGGTAAGCCTTTGGCTTGAGTAACCGTTTCTTGAAGCTGGTCAAGCAGTTCAAATAAATCAGACTCACCGGAACGATTGGACCTTACATTATCCGGTGCCGCATACTCCTCCATTAAAACTACGCCTTCCTTTCCGAAATCTTCGCTTTAACGAATTCAGCGATTTGCGGACAGACCATTTTCGAAACATCACCGCCGAAAAAAGCCACTTCTTTGATTGTCGATGAACTGATAAAAACCATATCCGCACTCGACGGTAATAAAATCACTTCATAATCCGGGTTGAGCAACTTGTTCGCGGCGGCCATTTCCGCCTCAATCCGAAAATCCGACTCCGCACGCAACCCGCGAACGACAGCCGCTGCATCCACGTTGCGATAAAGGTCTACCAGCAGTCCGACATACGATATCACTTCAACACCCGGAACCCCGGAAAGACTCTGGTTTGCCATTTCGACACGCTCTTGCAAAGAAAAAACCGGAGATTTACCGCGATTATTTAATACGGCGACCACCAACCGGTCACACAAATCGGCCGCTCTTTTTGCGATGTCCCGATGTCCCAACGAGAAAGGATCAAAGCTCCCGGGGAACAGAAAGGTCTTCACTTCGTACGGTACCCCCCGTATCATTGTATCTGTTATAGAATGTTAGCAGAGTCAATCCATACTTACAACGTCTGCTCAATGTCAAGTTGATTACATTTTCTTCGATGCCCGAGTCCGACGAATGTTCTACAATTAACAGTCCGTCCTCCTTCAACAAATCATATCGATGGATTATGGTCACCGCTTTTCGAAAAGCGGCAGCCGCTTCCGCATAAGGCGGGTCCATAAAAATCAGATCAAACCGGTGTTTACTCTCACCGAGCTTTCGAAGCGCCGAGAACACATCCGAGCTCCATACTGATATTGTGTTGCCGGCATGTACTTTTTCGATATTGAGTCGAATGATATCCGTAACCGCCCGGCTTTGCTCGACTAAAACGGCTTCATATGCCCCCCTGCTTACAGCCTCAATTCCGATTTGTCCGCTTCCTGCATATAGATCCAAAAAGCTTGATCCGGGAATTCGGGCATGAATGATTGAAAACAGCGCCTCCTTCACCTTATCGGATGTCGGACGTGTCCGGTCGCCCTTAGGCGCCAGGAGCCTTGTCCCTTTAAACCGTCCGGAAATCACTCTCGGCATGGACTCTCTCCTTTTTACAGCGGTGCTTTATCCATTTCCGCTCCAAATCGACGACAAAACGCGTCGAACAGCTTAACGCTCTGTTCTCCCGGTTGATTCTCATCCTTGACTAATAACTCATCGACATATTCGGAAATTCTGGACAAAAGCCCGGCGTCCCGGTATAAATTCGCGATCCTCAAGGTCGGTAAACCATGCTGACGGGTCCCGAAAAAATCTCCCGGACCGCGAAGCTCCAAATCTTTCTCCGCAAGCAAAAACCCATCCGTGATTTTGCATACTGTCTTAAGCCTTTTTATTACGGACTCGTCCGTTTTATCGGTTTTAAGTATGCAAACCGAGCGATGGGGTCCGCGTCCGATTCTCCCGCGAAGCTGATGCAGAGTTGCCAGTCCGAAACGCTCCGCATTCTCAATCACCATAAGCGATGCGTTCGGATTATCGACTCCGACTTCGATTACTGTCGTTGAAACCAAAAGGTCCGTTAATCCGTCGGAAAACGAGCGCATTACGCGGTCTTTTTCGTCGGTCGGCATCCCTCCGTGTAATAGTGAGACTCGATAGGACGGGAAAACACTCTTGCGAAAAAGATCATATTGCTCCGTAACCGTCGCAATGAATGTCTCGTCCGAATCCTCGGAATCAATTTGAGGACATACATAATACACCTGTCGTCCCGCGTCCATTTGTCTCTTCATGATTCCGTAGATCCGATCATTTTCCGAAGCGGTTGCCAAGTATGTTTCGACCGGTATACGACCGGACGGGACGGACGCAATGACGGAAATGTCAAGATCACCGTAAAGAATCATGGCGAGTGTCCTGGGGATCGGCGTTGCGGACATTACCAGGGTATGAATATCCTTGGATCCGCTTTCCGTCAACGCACCCCTTTGACGAACTCCGAATCGATGTTGCTCATCCGTAATCAGCAATGCCAGAGATCGATATTCATTTTTTTCCGAAAGAACCGCATGCGTTCCGATCAGCACCTGAGATCTTCCGTCGGCCAATCGCTCACGAATGAGCCGCTTTTCTTTGTCCGGGGTACTTCCGAGCATCAGTTCCACTCCGATTCCTACCGTCCGGAACAACGCTTCAAGGTTGGCAAAATGCTGGGAAGCCAAAACGGAGGTCGGAGCCATAAAAACACTCTGATTACCGCACGCCGCACAAAGGCACATCGCATAAGCGGCAACGGCTGTTTTCCCTGATCCGACATCTCCCTGGATCAGTCGATTCATCGGGCGTGCGGATGATAAATCCTCCGAAATCTCTCCGCACACCTTAATCTGGTCCGGTGTGAAGCGAAAAGGAAACAATTCCATAAAGCGTTGCAACCGCTCAGTGGCCCCTTTATCGGGCTTATTCACGACCGCTTTTCCTGAGGATGATTTTTTTCGTTTCATCGCCCGGAGGCCTCCGAGAATCAGGAATAATTCTTCAAACACCAGACGTTTTTTTGCTTCTTCCAGGGCGCGAGGCGAATCCGGAAAATGAATTTTCTCGTAAGCGTAGGGTGCGGAGCAGAGGTGCTCGGATCGTAATATCGACGGTGGTATCGGCTCGGGAAGCTCCATAAGTGCTCTCGGCAAAATCTTCTCGATCATCGAGCGTATTCTGTTTTGAGTTAACCCTCTGGTCATCGGATATATACCGCGGACAAGCGGGATATCTTCGGATCCTCCCTCCCGAAAAAGCGGATTAATCACCTCAAACACTCTTCCGTCGCGCTTGATCTTTCCGCGAAATAAATAGGACTGTCCTTTAATCAGTTTTGATCGATAATAGGGTTGATTGAACCATATTGCCCGAATCATTCCGGATTCGTCTGATAAAACGGTCTGTAAAACCGAGATTCGCCCCTTCCGGTAAAGCGAGGGGGATTGTCTCACGATCGCGGAAAAAGCCGATACCGTCTGATCACAGAGCTCCGATATATATTTCGGATTCGACCAATCCTCATAGTCCTTCGGGAAAAATGAAATCAGATCATATACGCGGTCAATGCCCAGGCGACGAATTAATTCAAGTTGCTTGACGGGTACATTGACACATTTTTCAATCGGGATATTCAGATAATCCTCCCGGTCCGGATCGGGCGTGTTATGATCGATTGGCATATAAACAAACCTCACCGAGAGAGCAGTGATCGCACGCCGGTCTTCTTGCGGCGCAAAGCGCGCGACCGTGTGCAACGAATCTGTGTCCCAGTGTAATCCATTTGTCTTTCGGAATGCAAGCACTCAGATCCCGCTCTATCTGCGCGGGATGATTTGAGCTTGTAAGTCCGAGTCTTTTCGCAACACGGGCGCAATGCGTGTCCACAACGATTCCGGGTATTCCGAAAAGTTCTCCCCGGATCAGATTGGCCACTTTACGACCGACCCCCGGGAGGCTGATGAGATCCTCGGAAGATGATGGTATTTCTCCTCCGAAACGTTCCGCCAAAATGAAGGATGTCGCGATAATCGCCTTTGATTTTGCGCGAAAAAGTCCGCAACTTCGAATTTCTTCACCCAAAACCTTTTGTTCTGCTGCGGCAAAATCAAGTATGTCGGGATATTTTTCGAACAAGGTATCTGTCAGTTCGTTTACCTTTTTGTCGGTACATTGAGCGGACAATATCGCGCGAACCAAAAAATGAAACGAGTTACCGTCGAGAGTCAATGAGCAGGCTGCATCGGGATACATGCGTTCCAGTTCTTCAAGAATAAATCGTACCTTATCCCTTTTCTTCAACTATTCTGTCCTTTCGCGATCGCCGCTCAGGGTAAAAATAAAGCTCGCTCCACCCAGTTCCCTGCTGTCCTCCGCTTTTATCCCGTGTCCGTGGGCTCTGAGGATTTCCTTGCAAATAAAAAGACCGAGTCCGGAGCCTACATCCGTCCTGGACGGATCGATCTTATAAAAACTGTCAAACACTCGGGTCTTCTGGTCGTGCGGGATACCCGGTCCGGAGTCCTCAACAGAAACGGTAATCAGATTATCACCCGCCTCGAAATATGCGGATACGGCGATGGTCCCTTCTTCCGGTGAGAATTTGATTGCATTGGTCAGAAGGTTATAAAGCACTCTGGAAATGGCCTGGCGGTTTCCGAATGCGGGAAGCTCGCCGCTGTTGTTTTCAAACAACTCCAGCTGAACACCGAGTCCTTTGGCAAACATTTGGTTTTCAAGACCGATTAGCGTTTCCTTTATTAAAACGTTCAGATCAAAAACGTCCATATTCTCTTTGTCGACATAGGCCAGGGACGTCGCTTCCGTCATCGTATCCGTCAATACCTGGATCCTCTCTACTTCCGTTTTGATGATTTGCATATATTTTTCAATTTTATCCGGCGGAATGGTACCGTCGAGAATCGCCGATAAAAAACCGTTCACCGATGTAAGCGGAGTTCGCAAATCATGTGCGATGCTGGATATAAACACACGACGATCGGCCTCCTGTCGCTCAAGTCTTTCAATCATGTCATTCACCGCGGTAATCATCATACCGAGTTCATCGACAATCAGGTATTGAAACGGTGACTCTTTTTCAAGCTCCGAATACTGAATGCGCGTCGATAAATCTCCCTGCGTCACTTTTCGGGCAACCTCGGACAGCAATCGAATCGGTTTTACAATTGCCCGGGTCATCAGGGTAAACAGCAAAAGTGCGATGGCAAATGAGATACCGATCGGAAGTGCCAATACATTCGCGAGCATCGACATCGTCTGTTTCTCCACATTCACATACGAATGGACCAGGAGAAACACCCCCGAGTCACCGACCGGCGCAGACGCCGTAATCCAGTCGTTCCGGGAATCCGTGAACAATCCGCTCTTACGAGTATTTTCAACTGCGCCTCCCTCAATCAGAAGATTGGAGGAATAGGCCTCGGGAATATAAAAAACTCCGCTTCTTCGGGTCAGTTGAGCAATCGCAGGGTTAGGAATATCTGAAGAATAAAGAATCTGTCCGTTGCTATCCACAACCCAAATGGAACGACCCAGCGACCACCCGAGAAGCAACTCTTTTTCACGATCGGACAGAACAATCGACGATGCATTCGGATCAACGCTGATCTCCAATAACCTTTGCGCGTAAAACCGGGCGACGGATGAGACTTCCTGTGACTCCTCGGATATCAGGGTATTGGATGTTCTTTGGTAATAGACAAAACTCAAGACACCGAAAACGAGCACCGTCGTCAGTGTCAGAGAAAGAATCGTTTTAATATATACCGAGCTGCTTCTGTACTTATCCGCCATCGCTTAATCGTTCTCCATGCAAATAATCATTACACGGGTGACGATTCGAATTTGTAGCCGACACCCCAGACTGTTTTTATCTGCCAGTTCACATCTCTTCTGGGATCCTCGATTTTTTCACGGATACGCTTTACGTGGACATCCACGGTCCTCGACTCCCCGTAGAAATCATAGCCCCACACATTTTCGAGCAACTGCTCTCTGGTAAATACTCGATTCGGGTGTGATGCAAGGAAAAAGAGTAATTCGAGTTCCTTCGGAGGCATCTCAATCTCCTGATCCTCGACGAGAACCACATACCGCGCTTTATCCACGATAAGTCCTTTGTACTGAACGACCTCACCCGGTTCGGATGCATCCTGTTGAGGAGGCGGTGCTTCTTCTTTTTTCTCGGTTCTCCGGAGCACGGCTTTTACGCGGGCCAGTAACTCCTTCGGTTCAAAGGGCTTTTGAACATAATCGTCTGCGCCGAGTTCAAGACCGACCACCTTGTCGAGCGTATCCGTACGCGCAGTAAGCATGATGATCGGGACATCCGAGGTTTTTCGAATCTCCCTGCAAATATCATATCCGTCCTTGCCGGGAAGCATCAGGTCTAAAACCACCAGATCCGGATTGGACGCATAAAAGGTGTCCACTGCTCGGGCACCGGAAAGACAGCTGATGACCGCAAAACCGTCCTTATCGAAATACAGGCGAAGGACTTCAACAATATTGGGATCATCGTCAACAACCAATACTTTTTTCATCTCACACCTCACTTTTTGCTCAACATCTCGTTGAGTTCTTCCATGAATGAATGAACATCCTTAAACTGCCTGTAAACCGATGCAAAACGGACATACGCCACCTCGTCGATTTCCTTTAACTTCGCCATAACCAACTCGCCGATTTCTCCGGAAGATATCTCTCGGTTTGCGGACCCCTGTATGTGTCCCTCAACGTATGAGAGGATCTCCATCAGCTGGTCATTGGATACGGGTCTCTTCTCGCAAGCCTTCAGAAGACCGTTTAGTATTTTATCGGTATCGAAAGGCTCCCTGTTTCCGTCCTTTTTTATAACCAGAAGCGGAAGCGATTCGATCTTCTCGTAAGTTGTAAATCGCGATCCGCATTGAATACACTCACGACGCCTTCGAATCGCCGCACCGTCCTCTGCGGGTCTCGAGTCAATTACCCGATCTTCGTCATGTCCGCAAAAAGGGCACTTCATCGCTTACTCATCCATGTTCTCGTTATCGGTTAAAAACCATGGGAGCACCCTGTTCTTCTTCTCGGGTCCCTGAACAGATTCCTGCTCACGCTGAGCGGGGACGGGGCCCGGTCGATTGGGACGAACCGGAGATACATTCTGCTGAGGGCGACCGCTTGGGCGCTGTTGCGGTGGATGAGACGGTTGTCTGGGGGCTCCGCCCTGTGGCGGATATTGTCCCGGAGCGTGGGGTTTTCCTGCCGGTCCTTCTCTCGGATACTGTACAGGGCGTTGCTGAGGCTGTCCGGGATGAGAATACGGCCCCGGCTGGGGACGGTACGGCTCAACCGGAGGGAAAGCGGCCGCAGTCGGAGCTTGTTCCGTGCGAGGCGGAGTTTTTTCCTCCTCCGGATCCCCGAAAAGAAACTGGGGCATGTCAGGAGCAGATGCCGCAGGCTTCGAAGCAGTTCTTCCATATGCAGAAGCCGCCGCCGGAGCGGGTTTCGAAGGCTCCCGAATCCCGGTGACCGGAGGATTATGCCTGGATAAGGTTGAGGTTGCCGGTTTGAACGAGTTGATCTGATCCGAACCTTCAAACCCGGATGCGATTACGGTGATCATGATCTCATCTTCCAGCGTAGGATCGATTACGGCACCGACAATGATATCCGCGTCTCCGGAAACGGCATCACGGACAACAGAAGCCGCATCATCGATTTCATGAAGTTTCATGTTCTTTCCGCCGGTAAAATTCAGAATAACGCCGCGGGCACCCTCAATCGTAGTATCGAGGAGCGGACTGCTGATCGCTTGTTTAACCGCAACGGCTGCACGGCTTTCGCCGGAAGCGCGACCGATACCCATGTGGCAAACACCCGCATTGGTCATTACGCGACGAACGTCGGCAAGGTCGAGGTTGATCAGTCCGGGAATCGCTACCAAATCAGAGATTCCCGCAACACCGAACTTGAGTACCTGATCCGCCATATTAAACGCATCGTCGATGGATGTATTCTCATCCGTAATCTCAAGAAGCTTATCATTGGCAACCACGATCAGGGAGTCGACATATTTTTCAATCTCCCGAATTCCGCGTTCCGCGTTTTGCATTCGTCTGGGACCTTCGAACCGAAATGGTCTCGTTACCACCGCAACGGTTAAAATATTGAGTTCGCGTGCAATTTGAGCAACGACCGGGGCGCCGCCCGTTCCTGTACCGCCACCCATTCCGGCGGTTATGAAAAGCATATCCGTCCCGCGGATCGCCTGTGCAATCTCATCCTTTGATTCCTCGGCCGCCTTTTCCCCGATGGAGGGATCCGCACCGCAACCGAGCCCTCGAGTAATTTTTTCACCGATCTGTATCCGTGTCTGAGCCTTTGAACGAGCCAGAGCCTGATGATCTGTGTTGATTGATATAAAGTCGATTCCCTGCACAGCGCTGTCAATCATCCTGTCTACCGCGTTACATCCGCCGCCGCCGACACCCACAACCTTGATTGAAGCAAAAGGATCTTCTTCCATAGAGAATCCAAGTCGATAGTCTGACATGAGAAAACCTCCGTATATTTCAAAAATGTTTCACAAGTGAACCTTTAAAATCAATTCTATTGTGTCATTTGCTCTGATTCTACACTAAATGTAGTGGTCAAGCAAGAGAATTTGACTATATATTTCAGACATGTTACATTCGCGATACCGTTTCATTTATCTCCTCCTAGTCATTCATTTTTAATGTGAATTCTTCCCCGGACATGTCCAACACTCTGGGTTCGGAATAATCAATCATATCCTTCGCAAGTGCCGTCCGAAGCCATATCATATCATCATGAATATTTTTAAGATTTCCGATTTTTATGATAATACTTTTCGACGATTTCATCGGACTGACATCCAGATAAACCGTATTGTCACCAACATAACGAACGGTATCGATACAACTCATCAGATCATATCCCGAACCGTCAGAATTCGCTTCATCCGCAGAAAGAATCGCTCCGAATATCAACAGTGCTCGATTGAATCCTTCATCATTGCTCAACATTAGTTTTTTACCCAACACCGCCGTATTCACGGGTATTCCCTCAATTACGGGGATACCCTTCGGTGCCGTTTCACCGAATAATCCGATTACATATCCGTCCATATCAATCACCGCATACCCATCAGGAACATCCAAGTATCCGATCTTTTTTCTTTCCTCGATTACAATGTTTACTTCGGAAGGTATAACCGCACGAACCGTTACGGTTTTGATGTACGGATAATTCTCCGATAAAATATCCTCAACGGATCCGTACCGCAAAGAAATCACTCTTTTTAGCCCGCCGCTTACGGCAAGAAATACATTATCTCCTCTTCGAACGGAGATCGTGGACAAAATATCCTCCGTTTTTATGATTTGGTTACCGGAAACATTAATCTCGAGAATCCGAAACGCAGGAAGAATCATCACAAGAAAAACACAAAGTAAAAGGGTTACGATTACGACGAGCGCGACGATACCTCCGCTTCTGACTCGGACCGGTTTTCTTTTTTTATTTGTTTTTTTATCCGAAAGAAATAGGTTTGACAATTATGCCTCCCGGGACGATTTTTCGTCTTTATTACATATTCTTCGTATGATCTCCGATATTTTTTCATCGGAATCGGAAATATGCAGACCGCGAGCATTTTTTGCCATTTCGTCAGTCCAATGCGGGCAGTCCAAAAGTTTACCGATTTCTTCCGCAAGGCGATCCGCACTGAGGTTTGAATCGGATATCATTAATCCTGCTTTCGCCTCCTCAAATGCACGCGCATTATAGGTTTGGTGGTCACCGGCCGCAAAGGGATACGGAACCATTATGGATGGCAGCCCGATCGAAGCGATTTCTGCACATGTGATCGCACCTGCACGACAGATAACCAGGTCGGCAGCAGACAAATACGTGTGTGTTTCGTCGATATACTCGTAGATCTCTACGGGGATATCCCTTCCGTTGATTTCTTCTTTCAATTCCGCATACTGCTGTTTGCCCGCAGAAAGTATAATTCGTATGTTTGGACGATTCAGTTTTTTCGAAAGATCCACGATTGCGCGATTGATGGTCCTGGATCCGAGACTACCGCCCATTGCAAGAATCACAAACTCATCCGAACGGAACCCAAGCGCTTTTCTGGAAGCAATTTTGTTGGTGTTTCGAAATACGGAACGAATCGGATTGCCCGTAAAACAGACTTCCTTTGCGTACGGAAAATAATGTTCCATATCGGGAAATCCTGTAAGAACGGCGGCTGCTTTTCTCGAAAGAAAGCGATTGGATCGCCCCGGATAAGCGTTCTGCTCATGAAGAATAATCGGGATATTCTTTTTTGCCGCTGCAGAAATCAACGGAGAACAAACATATCCTCCCGTTCCCACGACCGCATCGGGCCGGAATGTCGATATCAGTTGAAGACACGCTTCTCTTCCGGCTTTAAAGTCGGAAAGAGCCCGGATCAATTTCAGAGAGGGTACAGACGGGAATCCGCTCGCACGAATAACATGCATTCGATATCCGGCCTCGGGAATCAAATGGCTTTCCATCCCGTTTTGGGTTCCGCAAAACTCGATCTCACTCCCGGGAGCATCCGTCCGAATTCTGTCTGCGATCGATATTGCGGGATTGATATGTCCGCTTGTGCCGCCGCCCGCTATTAGTAATCGAACACTCATAGATTCTACCTCACTCGATAATCGTCATTTTTTTACGACCGACCCCGGACCTGGATACGGATAGCAAGAGACCTACGGCAACAAGAAAAAAGAGGTTTGCGGATCCGCCCGCACTAAAAAAAGGCAATGTGATGCCGGTCGGCGGTACCACACCCATCGCTACACCGATGTTTAAAAAAGCCTGGAGTACAATTAATGTCGTGTACCCGACTGCCAAAATTCGCGCAAAATCGCCCTTTGCTCTCCATGCGATCGACAAACCTCCACACAAAAATGCCCAAAACAAAGTAATAATCGACAACCCTCCGATCAACCCGAGCTCCTCGCATGCGATAGCAAACACAAAATCATTATGCGCTTCAGGAAGATACATGAACTTTTGCCGGCTGTTTCCGAATCCCACGCCCGAAACCCCGCCGGAACCGATGGCAATGATCGATTGACGGTTTTGATAAACCTCGTTTTCGTCCGCCTCATTCGATGCATTTTCTTCGGAATCATCGTCGGATTTTAATGTGGAAAAGATATTCAATCGCGTCCCGACATGCGAAAAATTATCCGCCAACCGCTTCTTGTCTTCTTCCTTCGCGAAAACAGCGAAAGTGGATATCGCAATCGCGCAAACCGTTAACAGAAGGATTCCTCCATAAAGCCATGACCGCAAGCGAATGCCCGAAACTAAAAAACAAAGGCCGGAAATCGCCATTACAATGATGAAACAAGACATATGCGGTTGCATCACCACAAAGGAAAGGCACACAAGAATACACAGTGCCGGCAGCGCAAGGTCGATAAATCCGTCAAAAAAGCCCTGCACATTCGGATTACGACAAATCAACTTTCCCGAATTTCTTAATCGGATAACAAATGATCGATATCCCGCAATACAGAAGACCACGGCGACTTTTATAAATTCAGAGGTTTGAAAGGTTTTACCGCCGATTTCCAACCACCTTCTGGATCCGCCGTATACCGAACCGAACTTCCAGGTGATCACCGCTAAAGCCAATGCGGTAAGATACGCGATAACAACGAACGGCCAATGGTCAAAAAATCGGATGGGAATAAACAGCAACAGAATAACAACCCCGATTCCAATCAAGGTCCATTGAGCTTGATTGATAACATAGAACAACGGGTTTTTTTCCAGAGCATAGCCTCTGGACATGCTTGCGGAAAAAAGCATGATCATACCGTAGCAAATCAAAATGAACGTAAGGAGCAAAACGGGGATATTCATGCGATAGGGACTCTGGACCTCCAGCACGTCGTTCTTTCTCTCACGGAGGCGATTTGCGGTTTCGGTATTCAAATGTCCCCCCTCCCCTCGTGATCCGAAGCAATACCGTCATTTTTTACGATTGCTTCGGCGATACGTTCGAATCCGAATGCGTGCGAGGCTTTAATCAATACCACATCTTCGTTCTTTAGAAAATGGACTAATGCTTGACTTAAATCTTCGGTATTCTTAAAAGTATAGACCGGCATTTCCGGTGTTTCCGAGAGTGCCCCGCTAACGAGAAATTCGACTTCATCCCCGCAGGCAAACAGCACATCGATCCCCTCTCTTGCCGCACTGGCCCCTACACGGAAATGAAGCTCGGGTGAATTCGGTCCGAGCTCAAGCATTCCTCCGAGTGCCGCAATTTTTCTTTTCGCACCCGCCATGAGCCGAACGCTCTCAAACGCGGCTTCCATCGACTCCGGGCTTGCATTATACGAATCATCGACGACCGTAAAATGATTCGTCAAAATGATGTTTCCGCGCCCGGGCGGCGGAGTAAACCGGCTCAGCGAATCCCGGATCTTTGAGAGCTTTGCGCCGAGAATATATCCGCACAAAAGCGAGATCAAAGCATTTTTCACCTGGTGTTTTCCGAACGATTGAATCGCCACTTGTACCGATTCGGTACAAGTTGAATCTTCCACAATGGCTTTCAAGGCAATCCCGGTTCGTGACATAGTGACTTGATCCGCATAAATCCGGTAATCCGTTATGACCTCCTGAGGACGTGCGTGTGAAAACGTAGCCATGCCAAGTCTTTCCCATTTTTTTCTCTTCGGGTCGGAGACATATTCCAACAGATACTTATCATCCCCGTTTATAATCAGTGTTCCATGATCACGCAGCCCTTCACAAATCTCCGTTTTGGCGGACAGAATACTATGAGGAGACCCGAGCAGTTCAATATGAGCGGTTCCGATATTAGTGATAACGGCGATATCCGGTTGTGCGATTTGGCTTAATAAACGAATTTCACCTCTCTGCCGCATGCCCATCTCCAATAGTAAAACCTGAGTGTCCGCCGGTGCGCTCAAAATGGTTGACGGAAGACCGATTTCATTATTGAAATTCATCGAAGTCACGTGTATTTTAAACGATCCGCTCAGCGCGGCCGCAATCATTTCCCGAGTCGATGTCTTCCCGACACTGCCGGTTACGGCAACAACCACACAATCAAGACGATCCCGATAATGACGGGCCAACTTCTGCAAACCGAGAAGCGTGTCATCCGTAATTACTCCAACCGCACCTTCGGGTAATGATTGCGGATCGGAAATGAGAAAGACCGCCGCTCCCTTTTTTCTCGCTTCGTTACAATACGCATGTCCGTTAAACTTCTCTCCCTTGAGCGCGACAAAAAGATTCCCGGGCAAAACAGTCCGCGAATCCGTACTGATTCCCTTGGTTATTATCGTTTCATCCGCAATCCCGGAATAATTCATGCTTCTTCCGTTAACGGCCGAAGCAATTTCACGAAGCGACAGTTCAAGCATCCCGACCGACTCTCCCATTCTCTTCATTCAATCGAATTAGCGCTTCACCGGCGACCTCAACGTCATCAAAATGAATGGTTTTATCTTTGAATATTTGGTAATTTTCGTGTCCTTTTCCGGCAATTATCACGAAATCATCGTCCTTTGCTTCCGCAATCGCCATTTGAATTGCCGCCGTCCGGTCCGGTTCGATTCGATGTGCTCCTCCCGTCGGTCGAAGCCCTTCCAAAATGTCACGAATGATATCGCCCGGTTCTTCGCCTCTCGGATTATCCGTGGTAACAAACGTAAGGTCACTAAATTTTCCGGAAACCGCACCCATTTCGGTTCGTCTCGTTTTTGATCGATTTCCTCCACATCCGAAAACAGTAATCAGTCTTCCGTTACAGTACTCTCGCAGAGTACTCAACAAAATTTCGAGGCTGGCTGCATTATGCGCATAATCGACCAGAATCGTAATATTTCTGTTGTTCGGAATCATCTGGATTCTTCCCGGAACCGTCACCGTAGCCAAAGCATCCCGCACTGCCGCAAAAGGAATTTCAAAAAGTCCGGATATGGCTATTGCGCAAAGAGCATTGTGGACATTGAAACGTCCGGGCAGCGCAACAAAAACCTTTCCGTTATACCACGGACTGGTAACGAAAAACTCAGTGCCGATGACACCTTTTTTTCGTACCGTTTTAAGCGATCCGGCTCTACAATCGGAATAATCGTTGATTCCGAAGGTATATACCGGACCAAACTTACCTGCATATTCGGCAACTTCTTTTCCTACGGTACAATCCTCATTGACTACGGCACAGTTGCTTTGCTCGAAAATACGGAGCTTTGCATCCAAATAATCTCTCATATCAACGTGCTCGGACTGACTGATGTGATCTGTATACAAGTTAGTAAAGGCACCGACACGGAAACGGCACCCGTGAACACGCTCAAAAACGAGCCCGAGTGAAGAAACCTCCATCACACAGATCTCCGATCCCGATTTAACCATATCGGACAGCATGCTTTGTAACTCGAAAGCTTCCGGGGTCGTCCGGGACGCAGGCTTAACCTCCCCGGAAACGATGTAGGAAACCGTTCCGATCAGTCCGACATCTTTTCCTGCTTCGGCCAATATGTTGTGGACCATATAAGATGTGGTTGTTTTCCCTTTTGTCCCGGTTATTCCGACTAATTCCAATTGATCGGCCGGATTTTCAAAAAACGACGAGCTCATTATGGCCAGCGCGAGCCTTGTATCGGGAACCCGGAGGAAAGCAACTCCGGTTCTCTCCGAAAGAGAAATCAATTCTTCGTCGGAGAAAACATCCTGATCTTCACTGACTATGATTGCTTTCGCGCCCTTCTCAACCGCCTCGGGAATATATCGGTGTGCGTCGAAAATGTGGCCATGGATACAAACGAAAACACATCCCTCCGAGATGTTTCTCGAATCACATACAATACCGGAAGAAAACTCGATATCTTCTTTTCCCGTAATAACCTCATAAGGAATATTTTTCATCAGTTTGTTCAGACTGTGTGTCATTTCCGTCACTCCATAATCAGTTGGATGATTGTTCCCGCTTGTGTGGTAATTCTTTCCGGTTCCGCAACCGGACCTTCTTCGAACGTTGATTCTACGGTTGTTTCGCTTGCTTCGGAGTTCTCCTCGATACCACCGGATTCCGAATCTGTAACGACTTCTTCGTTTTGTCCGGGTATCATAAAACCGAATGCGGGATTTTGGGATATTACAACGCCCGCTGCATTGCCACGAATATTGATGTTGACCCCGCTTTCTCTGGCCAATCTGAGGCATTCGGTAATATTCTTCCCGATGAAATCGGGAACCATAACCATCTTAAGTTGCGCTGTTTCAGGCTCCGTCGCATAAAGGACGACCACACCGTTTCGATAAATAATCATATCCGAGGTGGGATACATCGATTTCACTTCGCAATCATCAGTCATATTATCGTCACCCGCGACGGCTGTAAACCCCTCTTTGTATAGTGTCTGCCTCGCCTGTTTATAACTCATTCCCGTAACATCGGGCAACTCGAATTTCAAGACCATTTTCGAGTAATCGCTTTCACTCAAGATTCGCTTTACGCCCAAATACTCAAGAGTGGACGATACAATACCGGCGGCAACCTTAGTGGCCGAGCTGGATCCGAGATCATTGTCCATCGGTTTGTTGATTACGACAAGCACGACGATAGCGGGATTATCATAAGGAGCGTAGCAACCGAACGAAAGAACATGCATCCCCTTGTCGTCTCCGACGTCGATCGTTGATGTGCTGGTCTTTCCGGCCACACGATAGCCTTCAACATATCCCGCCGTTCCGGTTCCCTCCGTAACAACGGTTTTCATCATCGCCTTGACCCGATCGGCTGTCTGCTCGGAAAATATTGTTTTTACGGGCTTCGGCGCGAATTCCTTTATGATATTCCCATCCGTATCCGTCAGATATTTGGCTACCTGCGGTGTCATCAATGTGCCGCCGTTTACAAGTGCACAATATACATTTGCCAGCTGAAGCGGTGTTACGGTAGACGATTCCCCGAAGGATAAGGACGCCAGATCGATTACATTCGGATTTATATGAAATATACCTTTTTCTTCCGCAGGTAGATCCACTCCGGTTTTATCATAAAATCCAAAATTTCGAACATACTGGTAATATTTACTAATACCGATTCGATTCGCCAATTGGACAAAAACCGGGTTACATGACCTTTCAAAAGCCTGTTTCAGCGTCTCCATTCCGTGATTTCCGCCCTCATGCTCACGCCAACAGGAGATGGTGTGCATTTCGGATACCTGTATCGGAGCATCGCTGAAAATTTCGTCCTCGTAGGTCAGGCCTTCCTCCAGGGCAATTGCCGTCGTTAATACCTTAAAGGTAGATCCGGGCTCATAGGTATCGGAAATCACTCTGTTTCTCCAAAACCCGGACATCAGGCGCTGCATTTTTTCCTCATCGGTTATCGAATCCCAAATAAAGGGATGTATGGCCTGCGGACAGCCTCTCGGATTATTTAAGTCAAAATCCGGAGAGGATGCCATGGCAAGGATTGCTCCGGTATACGGCTCCATGACGATTGCGCATACCCCCTCCTTCGGGTCGTATGCGTAAAAGGCATCGTCACAAGCTTTCTCCGCTATTTTTTGAATGTTCATATCGATATTCAGAACGATGTTTTGTCCGTCTTTTTTTTCGATTGTCGTTGGAGGAGAATACGGAAGCGCTCCGCTATAATTATCAACCTCCACGTATGTGTAGCCTTCCATTCCGGATAAGACGGAGTTATAGTAAGCTTCCACTCCATATTGACCGATCAAGGTGTTCTCGCTTTGATCCGCAAAACCGATGACCTGAGCGGCTAAGTCTCCGTACACATAATATCTTTTCGGATCGGAATCGATTTTTATTCCGCCCAGGCTGTATTCGGTCATAAATAAACGAAGCTTTTCGATATCATCCTTCGAAAGTTTCTTCGCTAGCTGAATATATGACGCTTCCTTTTGAAGGAGCGCGTTCACAACATATTCCCGGTCCAAATGCAAGTATTGAGACAAAAGTGTTGCGATTTCATCCTCGGAGATTTTATTCTGAATGGACCGTACATCTTTGGGCGTGATGCCAACGGTATACTCATAGGTTGTACTTGCCAATACATTCCCGTTCGAGTCCAGAATATCCCCGCGAACCGGAATGTCACGAATCCTTCTCCAGTGCATCTGAGATGCCATAAGAGCATATTTGTCATAATGAACCACTTGGATCTGATATAGTTCGGAAACGAGGATTGCCGCAAATAATGTAGCCAATATTCCGACCAGAAGAACCCAGGCCTTACGCTTCACCGTAACGGAACGTTTTCCTTCCGCTTGGTTTTGGGATCCAGACCAATCGCCCGACAACGTCTGATTCGTTTCGGGCGTTTTCGGCAAGCGGAGTTGCTCTTTCTTCAAAGGCCTGTCCCCCTTAATTAATCATTCGAAAAGTATTTTGCCAAATCCTCCTTGGCCTTTGCAAGTGCTTCCGGTGAAACATCGATGGAAGAATCGGAATCTCCGGTTATTAATTTATCACCGCTCACTTTCGCGGAGGAAATGATTTGATTGCTTCCGGGTTTTTGCATCCCCAAACGCTCCATCGCCTCCCGGCGAATCATCTCAAGATCCGTTCCCAGAATTAAACCCTCGCGAATTTGAGCCGTTTCTTGTCGAATTGTGTCAATTCTCCTCTGCGTCGCGTTGTTCTGAAAATTGAGGCTCGCAATCTGCGCCTGTCGAAAGAGGACGACGGAGAACATCCCGGTAACAATCGCTACGGCGATTATTACCGCAAGACTTTCCTTGAGTCTCTTCTTGGAAACCCCTCTTTCCTTTTGCTTATACTGACGCAAAAGCGCGACCCTGCGTAGCCGTTTCTCCTCCATATCCTTTCGGCTCTTTTTCTCGGCCGGATCATAGTCCGGATTAAAAACGGGTTTAAGAACGACTGATCCGTTCACGGGATAAAGCATACCCAATTCGTTTTCATAGGGATGTCCGACACTCGGACGCCCGGATGAATAATGGAGTTCTTTTGTATCCCAATGGTTTTCTTTTAATCGATCCATGGTTCCCCGTTCCTTTCAAACACTCTCAGTTTTGCGCTTTTCGCGCGGCGGTTTGCCACATACTCATCAGGTCCGGCCGTTATCGGTTTTCCGGTTATACATTTTCCGAGAGGTTTTCGATGACAAACACACACCGGAAACTCTCTGGGGCACGTGCAGGGCGACTCATATGTTCGAAATGCCTCTTTCACCAATCGATCCTCCAAAGAGTGAAAAGATATTATAACGAACCGCCCCTTATCGCTAAGTCGTTTTGGTGCACTCGCCAAAAGTTTGGATACCGAGGACAATTCATTGTTAACCTCAATTCTTATCGCCTGAAACGTCCTTCGTGCCGGGTGTTGATCCTCTCTTTTTGAACGAGACGGCATTGCACTCGCGATAATCCTTGATAGTTCGGATGTTGTATTGATCCGTTCCTTTTTTCTGTACGATTCAATCGCACGGACGATCCTCCCCGCAAATCGTTCTTCGCCGAATTCCCGAAGGATTTTTATGAGTCTGTCTGTCTCATACTCGTTGACCACCTGATATGCGGACAGCTCCTGCTGTTTATCCATTCGCATATCAAGAGGTCCTTCAGAACCATATGAGAATCCCCTGTTTACGGTGTCCAGCTGATGCGACGACACTCCGAGGTCCGCAAGAACACCATCTACCCTTTCGATTCCAATCTCGTCCAAGACCCCCTCGATTTCCGAGTAATCCGTTTTTTTAATGATCCAACGACCCGGCAAGTCGATCTCCTCGGAAATCCTTTTGCACTCCGCAACTGCCTGATCGTCTTTATCCAGCGATATCAAGATTCCTTTTTCGAGTAGTTGATTAAGAATTCCCAGGCTGTGTCCTCCTCCTCCGGCTGTACAATCGACGTACACCCCGTCGGGTTTGATCATAAGTGCATCGATGCTTTCTTGAAAAAGCACCGACTTATGTAAATAATCAGAGTCCCGTAACATTGTATTCCGTCAGATCAAGCTCCATTACCGAACTTAACTCTGCCTTCTTCCGCTCATAGAATTCCTTGGCACAAAGATCCAGTTTGTCACCGATGTTCACTATGCAAACCTCTTCTCCGGGCTTTACTCCGATATGATCCCAGAGTTCGCTGGATACCGATATTCTGCCTTGAGCATCGACATCACAGGATAAGGCTTCTCCGACAATCAGTCGGGTGACTCTTCGAACTTTCGGATCCATGCTGTTGAGTTGTTCGAACTGCTCCCGAATCCGACGGAATCTGGAGTCGGTATAGACGGATAAGAACCCCTCATCCAGACTCAGCGTGACAACAACATTTCGGCCCAAAGTATCTCTGAGCTTGGAAGGCAGAAAGACTCTTCCCTTAACATCGATTTTGTTTGTAAATCGAGCCATCAGTTATCCCCTGTTTCCACAATGTTATCCCCACGTTTCACCACAAATGATGCAATATTCACCACATTTCACCACTTGATTGTATTCTACACATTCACGCACGCAATATCAAGGCTTTTTCCATAAAAAGTCGGCCAATATTGAAAACCAAAATCGACAAGCAGAAAAAAGAGGCAGTCTCAAAACGAAGAATACCCAAGCGGCGGTGATAAGGCTGAACACTCCTTATGGAAGTATTAGCTTTTTGAAGGGCACCGCTTAGCGACATCCCAATGCATACGAAAGTGTGAATCCGAGCGGTATTTTCAAGCCGGTGGACGGCGCTCGCGGGGAAAACATCCTACTAAATGACATGAGCCGGCCGGTTTAGTAGGACTTTTCGCACCGGCGCGAAAGGGCGGTCCGTCAATTCTGTTTAGACAGAAAAAGCTGCCTCATTTGACTTTGTTACAAGTCTTTTGAGACAGCTCCCCTCAATGATCAAACGATCAGATAATGGTTATTTTCTTTCCACGGATCTTTCCATGGAGATATTTAATATGATCCCGAACGAGATAAAATTTACCAACAAGGCGGACCCGCCCAAGCTGATGAACGGAAGCGGAATACCGGTAATCGGAAGAAGGCCGACGCTCATCCCCATGTTCTCAATAAAGTGGAAGGCGAAAGCACCCGTCAATCCGATGACTGAGTAGGTGTAAGCCTTTTGTGTGGCCCTGGATGCCACATATATGCTTCGCGTAAGAAAGAAGAACGCCAGAATGACTACGGAAGTGGTTCCGATAAATCCCATGTGTTCGGAAACGGCGGTGTAAATGAAGTCCGACCATTTGACCGGAACGGAGATGATTTCCCCGGTTCGGTTCCCTATTAGACCGCCGGAAGCGATTGCTGCCTTCGCGCGAACCAGGTTGTATTCTCCCGAGGGATCCGAACCCGCAAAAACAAAGGAAAGTATGCGGGCCTTCTGTATCGACGAAAAAAGGAAATTCCACAGAATCGGTATGATTCCGACAATGACCGCGGAAAGCCCGAGAAATAGATATCTATATTTGATACCCCAAACAAAAATCATACACATCAGTGAAAAGAGAATCACCATCGCGGTACCGAAGTCCGGTTGGATGAAAATCAAAAGAAGCGGCACGGAACAAACCGCTCCGATATATAAGAATCCTCTAAGCATTGAAATCTCTTTATTTTTAATGGATTCAAGGAAAAACGCGGTTACGATAATCATTCCGATTTTTGATAGTTCAGAAGGCTGAAACGTTCCGATAAAAGGAAGATCCAACCATGCATCGGCTCCCCATTCTTGAACCTTTGAACTTCCGTCAACCAATACGAGGAGAAGCAATAAAACCGATATTCCGTATATCCCCCAGCCGATCGCCTTTAGAAAATGAGTGTCAATCAGACAGATGAACAGCGCAAGTGCCATTCCGAGAACGGCAGCAGCCGCCTGCCGGTAAAGATTATTGGGATAATCGACAAAACCGTCCGACAAAACTTTATTAAGTACAAAGATTCCGATTAGGGTTAGAAGGAGAATCGGAATGACAAGCCAATAATCAACCGACCGGAAATAATTGTTGCGTAATTGAATGATGCCTGATTTTCCGCCACTCATCGGTACACCTTTCCGTTTTTTCTGTTGCGACCGGATTCATTCTCTACGGCATATCGCCGGAAGAGTCTGTTTCTTCGACTCCCATTGGTTTGGCAAAATCTTCCGTCAAATCGGTTACATCGTCCGTTGTTTCGGTCGGCTCTTCGACTGATTTGTTTGCATCGTCCGTTGTTTCGGTTGAATCTTCCGACAATACATCCTTGTCTTGCGTTGCTGCAAGCGGAGTATTATCAGAAGCTTCGGTACGTTTTTGTGCATTTGACCGGGTATAAAGATCATCCATTGATACCGTGACTCTCTCCCAGTTCCGTTTTCTGCTTGTTATAACCAATGCAATTCCGACAATAACCATCAACGCGGAGGTAAATTGAGAAAGTCGAATACCCGTGTCCCCGATATATAGAGAGTCCGTTCTGAGCGCTTCAATGAAAAACCGAATCAATCCGTAAAGCACCAAATACCCGGAAGTAGTATCGAAGGCATATTTGCTTTTTTTACGAATCAATACCAGAGCGAAAAATATCAAAAGAGTCGCCAATGACTCATAAAGAAATGTCGGGTGCACCGGAACATTCGGATCCAATTCCGGACAGAAAACGTCCAAATACCTTGATGTTTGCTCGCTGATCATCCCCCAAGGAAGATTCGTGTTTGTACCGAAGGCTTCCTGATTAAAGAAATTCCCCCATCTTCCGATTGCCTGACCTAAGGGGATATACACAATGCAGTAGTCAAACACAACATGAACCGGCAATTTCTTGACGCGAATCAAAATATAACCGGCCAAAAACGCCGCCAAAACTCCGCCGATGACACCGAGACCACCGTCCCGAATATTAATAATGCGCATCAAGTCGCCTTTGTAATAGTCCCACTCGCTGAAAACATAATAGAGTCTTGCACCTACCATCGCGGCAGGAAAACTGACTAATGCAATATCGATTACCAGATCTGCGGAAAAGCGATTCTTTTTGGAGTGAAGGATTGCAAGAAAAACACACAAAAACATCGCTAAGGCAATCAGAATTCCGTACCAGTAGATTTGAACGTTTCCGATTGCAAACGCAACATTATCCACCTTGATTCCTTCAATCCCCAATCCGGGAAAATCGACGTTTTCAACATCCAGCAATATCGATCCCATCATTTTATCTCTCCTCATTCATCCGTTTTTGTTTAACCGAGCGAAATAATCATAGCATATCCGTTAGAAATATCGAATAGTCGGGGTGATCATTATGAAACGCTGTGGCGATATCAACGTCCGAACGAATCTGATTCCGTAAGTCCGACAAAGACGTGAATCTTTGCTCCTCCCGGATTCTTCGGATCGGATACACCGATATTTTTTCCCCGTAGAGCTTCAATGTCACTCCCAAAGCCATCGTTTCAATCAGCGGGTGTCCTTCGCCCTCCGTAACCGTGGGCCGCAAACCGATGTTGGATATGGACCGGTAAATTTCCCCACCAACCTGCATAAGGGAAATATACACACCGAAAGCGGGATTCACTTTTCCCGAAGGGATGCCGATGTTGGCGGTCGGAAAGCCGAGCGTTCCTCCGAGACCCCGCCCTACCATCACTTCTCCTTCATAAACAACCGGTCGCCCCAGAAGCTTCGATGCAGTATCCATATCTCCTTCGAGAATGCTGTTCCGAATCCAGGAACTGGATATCACCCTTCCCTCATGCATTTCTGCGGGGACAAGAATCGCTTCAATCCCTAAGTGTTTCGCCCAATCGATTAAAAAGCTCGAATTGCCTTCGCGATTCGCTCCGAAGTGATAGTCTTCTCCCGCCACAACGACGGTGGCTTTGAGCAGCCGTCCGACATATTCGTCCAGAAAATCGATTGCCTTCATGGATGAAAGGCTGTCGGAAAACGGAAACACGGCGACATCCTCGATCCCTGCGGCATGAATCAGAGAGCATCTTTCGGATAGGGTTGTAATCAAGCCGTCTCCTCCGGTTGAAAAAACCTTAGATTTCGGTGTATTCGAAAATGTGTGCGCAACCGTCTTTACCCCTTTCAATCGCGCGGCGGTTTTCAGTTGTGAAAACAATTTCCGATGGCCGCGGTGAACTCCGTCAAAATATCCCAACGCCACCGCGCTGCCCGAAGGAAACGCTTGCGAAAAGCCGTCGGGTATCAGGAGTTCCCCCTCCGCATTCTCTCGAAATGCCCAAGTTTTCAAAGCTCGTCCAACATCCTTTCGATTTTGAGTATACGGCTATCCCCTTCATAGGCAGGATAAACGATAGCAATCAGTTTGTCATGGTACATTGCACAAAAACGAGGTTGATCTGTATTTGGATTATCGGTCTCCACGTTGATTCGATCCGTGAAATCCGAAAGAGGGAGAATGCGTCCGTATCGTATGTGTTCCGTTTCGGTTCTTGTCAAATCGACGGAAGGCAAATGGCGAACACATACCTTTTCGGGAAGAAACAACTCCCGAAGTGCTCCTTTATTTGCAGCGCGATCGATTTCTTCCGGCGTGTGTGCATGATCCAACGAAAAACACCCGCTTCTTGTCCGCCGCAAACATAGTGCATATGCCCCGAAACCGGTCTTTTTTCCCAGTTCTTCGCAAATCGATCGTATATAGGTTCCTTTCGAGCAAGAAATCAGAAAATCGACTTCCAGTTCCGGATCCGAGTCAATCTTCAGTATGGTGCAGGAATAAATATGAACGGTTCTTGGCATCAATTCGACATGCTGTCCCTTTCGGGCATATTCGTAAGCTTTTCGGCCGTTTACTTTGACGGCGGAATATATCGGAGGAATTTGTTGAATCGTCCCCGGAATAGCATCAAATATTTCCCGAATATCCGAATAATCGTTTTTTTTCATTCGGTGAAGCTCCTCTTCGGTCGGTTTTCTGCCGCCGTAGAGGACGCCCTCGGTATCTTGTGTTTCCGAAAACCGCCCAAAGCGAATCGTGCACCGATATTCTTTGTCATCATGCTCCAAGTATCGAATCAGCCGAGTGGCTTTCCCGACACATATCGGAAGCACTCCGGTCGCAAACGGATCAAGGGTCCCGCTGTGTCCGACCTTTTTTACGCCGCATAATTTTCGGATCATGGATACGATTCGAAATGAGGTGAGTCCCTCAGGCTTATCCACAACAATCACGCCGGAAACAACCGGCTCATAATCGGACATCATCTTTCGGAAAAGAACGCCGCAGCTTTATCGATAATCGATTTGCAAACCTCGTTTGCCGAAGCCCCGCTAACCGAGAATCCCGCTGCTCGGTAGTGTCCTCCGCCGCCGAATGATTCAGCGAAAGCCGATGAATCAAAAGGTTCACGACTTCGTATATTCACGCGCACTTCATCCTCCGACTCACGGACCACAAAAGAAACCATAACCCCCTCGATATCCCGAAGACTGGACACAAGCCCATCCGCCGCATACTCCGAAGCGTTTGTATCCTTGAGCATATCCATAGTGATTACGGTAAGTGCCAGCTTTCCGTCATAAAACATTTTCGCTCCGGACATGGCCTTTGCGATCAACTTCATCCGTTCGACACTGGTTGCGTCGAAAAGATGGTAGGCATTCACAAAAACATTCGCACCGCACTCCAATAACTCTGCCGCGGCACGCAGTGTATCCGGTGTCGTGTTCTGAAAAGAAAACCGCCCGGTATCCGATTGAATTCCGATCATTAATGAATTGGCAATAAACGGATCCATCAGTTTTTGTCCGAATGTTTGCTCCAGGCTTTTAATGATGTTCAATATCAGTTCTGCCGTTGAAGCCGAGGTCGGTACAACATAACGGATACCGGAATTGCCCCTGCTTGAAACATGATGATCGATAATCGCTTTCTTTTTGGAAAGAGAGTAAAGTTGTCCGGAATTCCCCATTCTTCCGGCTTCCGAGCAATCAACCGCAACGGCCGCCCCCATTCTTGTCTCGTAATTATGTATTTCATCAGAATAAAACACAATCAAAAGATCCTCGGGAATCGACATGAAATGCAACCGATCGGGAACCGGTTCATCCATCACGACGGATGCATTGATTCGAAGCTTTCGCAGCGTGACTACAAGAGCAGCGGCCGATCCGATACAATCCCCGTCCAATCGAAGATGCGGAAAGACAAAAATCTCCTTCGGGGAATCAACGAATTCGCTAAAGAAACTCGTCAGATTGTCTAATCGGTCAATCACGTGCCTCATCCTCCCGGATGGTCTCATCAATCAACTTCATTAACTCCATTCCTTTTTCGATGGAATCGTCGCAAACGAACTGAATCTCGGGAGCGGTTCGAAGATTTACACGGCGCGAGACTTCTCTTCGAATGAACCCGGAAGCGCTGGCAATCGCATCCTTGAAATCCTGTTTACCTTTGTCATCGGCCAATACTGACAGAAAGACTTTCGCATGAGATAAATCATTGGACATTTTCACTTCGACGACCGAGGTCATCATCGGAATTCTGGGGTCCTTTACTTCATTTCGCAAAATTTCGGATACGGCTTTCCTCATTTCGTCGCCTACTCGCGAAGCCCGATCTCTTTTCATATTACGTACCGACGTCATCTTCTGCGCAAACGCTATTTTCGAACGATTTCTCGCATCTCGAATGCTTCGATGACATCTCCTTCCTTAATGTCATTATAATTTTCTATCGAAATACCACACTCGTAACCCGTAACGACTTCCTTCACGTCATCCTTGAATCGTTTGAGTGAAGCGAGTTTCCCCTCATGAACAACGATACCGTCTCGAACGACACGAACTTCCGAAGATCGGAGCACCTTACCATCGGTTACATATGCGCCGCCGATGGTCCCGACATTGGAAACCTTGAAGATTTGGCGAATTTCAATGTGCCCCAAAACCGCCTCTTCATACTTCGGTTTAAGCATGCCCTTCATAGCGGCCTGAATATCCTCGATCGCATTGTAAATGACGCGATACAACTTGATATCCACACCGATATCTTTTGCCTTTTCGGCGATTCCCGCTCCGGGACGAACATTGAATCCGATGATAACCGCATTGGAAACATCCGCGAGCATAACATCGGATTCGGTAATCGCACCGACCGCTCCATGAATGACTCGGACGTGCACTTCATCGCTGGAAAGCTTTTCGAGCGACTGGGTAACGGCCTCTACCGAGCCCTGAACATCTGCTTTGATAATCAGGTTGAGATCCAGAACCTCTCCGGCGGCTAACGTTTCGGCAAGCGTCTCCAAGGTCATTCGAGAAGTCTTGCGAAGCTGGTCTTCACGCTGTTTGGTCTTTCTCTTATCCGCCAACTGACGGGCAACCTTTTCATCGGTAACCGCGTAGAAAAGCTCACCGGCTTCCGGGACCTCGGATAATCCGAGAATTTCGACGGGAATCGAAGGACCGGCTTTCTTTACCGTGCTTCCTTTATCGTCGGTCATCGCCCGAACACGACCCACGATTGAGCCCGTTACTACCGCATCTCCGTTACGCAGAGTTCCGCGCTGAACCAGGACGGTCGCAACCGGGCCTCTGTTTTTATCAAGCTTCGCTTCGATGACCGTCCCTTTCGCCTGTTTGTTCGGATCCGCCTTCAAATCCATCACATCCGCTGTCAGAAGAACCATCTCCAAAAGCTCGTCAATGCCTTCTCCGGTATGAGCGGAAACGGGAACAACAACCGTTGAACCTCCCCATTCTTCGGGAATGATTCCGTGCGTAGATAACTCTTGTTTAACCTTGTCCGGATTGGCTCCCGGGCGGTCCATTTTGTTAATGGCCACAACAATTTCCGTATTGGCGGCGTGAGCATGATTAATCGCCTCAATCGTTTGCGGCATCACTCCGTCATCCGCCGCGACAACAAGAATCGCAATGTCGGTAACCTGGGCTCCTCGTGCGCGCATGGTCGTAAATGCCTCATGGCCGGGTGTATCCAAAAAGGTAATGGGACGACCCTTCAGTTTTACGGTATATGCTCCGATATGCTGAGTGATGCCTCCCGCCTCGCCCTTTACAACGGATGAAGAGCGAATCTTGTCTAAAAGCGACGTTTTCCCGTGGTCGACATGGCCCATAACCACAACAACCGGCGGTCTTTGCAGAAGGTTCTCGTCCGTGTCTTCCGTCTCATCAAAGAGAATATCTTCTTCGGTGACCTCGACCAAAAGCTCGGTTGTGATCCCGAATTCTTCCGCAATGAGCGTTGCGGTATCAAAATCAATTTCCTGATTGATAGTTGCCAAAAGTCCGAGCTTCATCAGCTTTTTAATGACCTCAGAGGATCTCTTCTGAATACCCTCGGAAAAATCTTTGATTGTAATGCTTTGCGGGAGCTGGACGTGCGTCAGAACCGCTTTGGGTTGAGGTGCGGGCGAAGAAAAACCTCTTTTTCTCGGCGCACCGCGACGTCCTTTCGGCTGAGACCTGTAAATGGCCTCTAACGCTGTATCATCTTTAAGAATCTCGTTTGCTTCCATGCCGGAAATTGCGGAATTTACGGCACGCATATTCCCGGACCGGCGATCGTTCTGCGAAGAAATCGGTTTGCCCGGGTCCTTTCTGGAATCTTTGGAGGGATCCTTTCTGGTTTTCTCAAAAGCATCTCTGGCCGCAAAATTCGCTTTATCCTTGGTAATCTCAATCGGGATGTTCTCGGCATCTGCCTTGGGCGCACCGCGATGAGCCGAAGGTCCCCGGAAGCCCTGATTGTCACCCTCATCTTTTCCGGCAAACCCGGACGGTCTGCGCGGCGGATATGCGGCTCCGGTCCTTGACCTTCCTTGGCCGACCGCCTGAGCGGAAGATGTTCCGGGATTATATGCGCCTTCTCGTCCGGAAGGTCGAATAAACGTCGACCTCGATGTGGTTTCGACTTGGGCGGAACGAGGTCCGGGCGCAGCACTTTGAGGTCTGACCGGTCCGTCGGATGCTTTCTTCTCCGGAATAACAACCTTTTCGGTTGTTTTCTTTTCATCTTCCGGCTGGCTTTCGGGCGATGTTTTTTCTTTATCCGAAGCACTCTCCGTCGCCGCTTTTTCTTTCGTTACGGGTTTCGTCTCCGAAGGAACGGATGTTGTGGTCGCGGGCTTTTCTTCCGCGACTTTTTCTTCGGCCTTGGGACGGGCTTTCTTGTTGACCCGACCGACTCGCAACGTCTTGGTTCCCGAAATTCCGCTTACGGTGATTTCAGGGCCGGAAGAAATCTCCTGCTTCTTTTCGCGGGAATCGGTGCCCTCTTCGGGCGTTATGCCGGCATTACTTTTTTTATCTGTCATGAATTCCTCCTAATTGATAATCACCGTCAGTCATCATAATACATTATTTGTTCAAAATGTGCTCATTTAGCAGTTCCGCTAAACGCGTCGAAAAGTTCTTATCCGTTACCGCAATTACCGCCCGATCTCTTTTCCCCAGTTTCGAACCGAGCCGGCTCTTGGTAGAAAATCGATATAACGGAATTCCTTTATCCGCCGATATCCGCGTCAAGAGACGAACCGTTCCTTGTGCTGCGTCTTCGGACGCTATAAACAGAAAAACCGTATTCTTCCCGGATGCGGCCGAAACTGCGTCTGCTCCCGATACCACCTGTCCCGCTTTATTCGCCAAACCGAGAAATGAAAGAATTTTTTCTTCCGATGATGGCTTGCCATTTCGGTTCGTTTTTTCTTCACCGGTCCCCGAACCGGATTCCGGATCTCCGATCCGCTCGCTTTCGCGACCGATCATTTCCGATATCCTCTCCGTTATCATATCATCGGCTTTCCCGTTCAGGCTTTTTTCGATGCGGTGTGCTTTTATGGCGGCATCCAAGCATTCTTTGTTTTTACATACATATGCGCCTCTGCCGGCCATTTTTCCGGTCGGATCCACCTCGATTCTTCCGTCGGGCAAGAGAACAACACGAACTAATTCGCTTTTGTTTTTTCTCTCCCTGCACGAAACACACATTCTTTGCGGTATCTTCTTCACTTCCGCCCTCCGACCGAAATCAAGACTCCGTAACGTCGACAGAGTCCCCGGTAGCGGAATCGGCAACTTCATCCTCTGATGATTGCGCCTCAACCGATTCCTCGGATTCTTCACCGGCAACGGTGAATTTTGACATAAACTCTTCCTGCAACAGTTCGCGATACTGTGTTTCGCTCTTGATGTCTATCTTCCATCCGGTCAGTCGCGCCGCAAGACGAACGTTCTGACCCGCTCTTCCGATCGCCAGAGAATATTGATGATCGGGAACGACTACCTTGGCGTTCATTTCTCTGCTTCCGTCCGTCCTTGTGATTATCTCGGTGTCAACACGGACCACCTTTGCGGGAAGCAAAGCATTACTAATAAAAATAGCGGGATCGGAATTCCATTCGATTACGTCAATTTTTTCCTCGCCGAGCTCATCCATGACGGCCTGAACCCGAGTTCCTCTCTGCCCGACACACGCGCCGAGAGGATCGACGTCCTCGTCTCTTGACAGGACGGCGATTTTGGTACGAGAACCGGCTTCACGTGCGACGGACACAATCTCGACTATTCCGTTTGAAATCTCGGGGACCTCCTGCTCGAATAACTTGCGGACGAGATTCGGATGGCTCCTTGAGATGTAGACAACCGGTCTTCCGTTGTGCTCCTCAACTTTGAGGATGAGAAACCGCATGTGTTGATTGAAATTATATTTCTCGTCCCGAATCTGTTCCTGACGAGTGAGTGTAGCCTCTGCCCGTCCGATATCCACAAAAACAAACTTGCTGTCTTTCCTCTGGATGACACCGGATGCCAGCTCACCGATCCGGTCCGAAAATTCGTTTTGAATCCGGACATGCTCGGCACTTCTCAGCTTCTGATTGATCGCGCTTTTTGCTGCATTCGCGGCCAAACGACCGAGAGATTCGACAGGGATTGTCATTTCGATCGTATCCCCTTCCTCCAACTCCGGATCAATCATCTTGGCTTCCTCAAGAGAGATTTGCGTCTTGGGATTATCGACCGTTTCGGAAACCTCGCGAACCTCATATACATACATTTCACCGGTTTCGCGATCAATTTCCGCGAAAACATTGTCGTTCTGTCGGGATTCCGAGAATTCGCGTTTAAAGGCAGCAACAATTGCCTCTTCGACCGCTTCGAAAAGAACCTCTTCGTCGAGTCCTCTTTCCTTGGCCAGCATTTTGATCGCTTTGATCATTTCCTCGTTCATCGATAGTCTCCTTTACGATAATTCTGTCGGCACCGAATGAAACCGGCGCAGATATTCATTAAAAACGGATTATTCTTTTCGCCGAAGCGATTTTTGATAACAGGTATGTTTCCTCGGTTCCCCCGGCATCCAAAACAAGTGAATCTTCCGATGCGTCCAAGATGATGCCCTTTATGACTTTCCCCTTTTCCCGGGACTCAAAGAAACGAACATCGATTTCTTCGCCGATGCATCTCAGAAAATCCTTTCGGGTCTTTAGCGGTCGTGTCAGGCCCGGTGACGAAACCTCGAAATAATCCGGATCTGCAGACAGTTCACGGTCGAAAATCGGATCGAGAACCTTGCTCAATTTTTCACATTCGTCAATCGTAATTCCGCCTTTGCGATCGGCATAAATACGGAGAAAGTAAGCACTGCCTTCCTTTTTATACTCAACATCAACCAGATCCAAGCCCATTTCGGAGGCAACGGGTTCTGCTAAATCATATGCGGCTTGCGCAATTTTCGATCGGGCCGCCATTCTATCTCTCCTCGGAAATCCTTTACAAAAGAAAGAGCGGGAATCACCCACTCTCACGAAAACCGATACACTACATCGAGATTTTATCATTATTGTGCGGCAAGTGCAATATTAAGGAGAGGTTCCTTTGAAAGATTCAAAAAAACGGCGTCATGATTTGAATGATCCGCGTAAAGTAATGTCTTTTTTTTGCAGCTTACACAAAACGGAACCTCCGATTCCCCTTTTTTACTATTCATTTTATCAAGGATATCAGGTAGAATGGAATCAATCCAATTCAATTTGCGTTGGATAATCACCATAAAAGGAGATGATGCCCAATGATAAAAGTGATTGCCGGTGCGAAAGGTACCGGAAAAACGGCCCGACTCGTGGATGATATTAACGAGCAGGCAACCCGCGAGACGAACAATATCGTTTGTATCGAGCGGGGAAACCGACTGGATCGGTTGCTAAAATACCGAATTCGATTAATCGACGTAAGTGAGTATTTCTGTAACGATTACGGTCAACTTCTCGCCTTTATATGCGGAGTATATGCCCGGGACTACGATTTGACTCACCTGTACATTGATAGCATTTATAAAGTAGCACAGTCGGATCTTCAGTCAGATTTCGCGGATTTCCTCGATAAACTGGAAGACTTCCTCAAAGATAAAAACATAACCGCCAGTATCATTTGCAGCAGTGACTGCGATAGCCTTGATGAGCGAATCGCAAAGTACTGCTGATTTTTGGGTTGCTTATTAGCAACCGTTTCACGGTAACGAAGCAGGCGACCGCTCTGGGAAGCGGTCGTTTTTGCTTCGATATAAGAAGGAGGAAAGTATCATGCTAAAGGAATTCAAAGCATTTATTCTGAAGGGAAACGTCATTGATCTCGCCGTTGCCGTGGTCATCGGTGCCGCTTTCGGTAAAATCGTATCCGCACTGGTCGACAACATCATCATGCCCTGCATTGGAATCCTTACCGCCGGCGTTGATTTCGCGGACATGAAAGTGGTTCTGCAATCTGAAACACTCGATGCGGCAGGTGCGGTCAGCACTCCGGAAATCGCGATCGGATACGGTGTTCTCATTACCGCCGTACTCCAATTTCTGATCGTCGCATTCGTTATTTTCCTGATTGTGAAAGCAATCCAAAAAGCACGCAAAGCAGCAGAAAAATTGAATAAAATGGAAGCGGAAAAAGCAGCGGCGGCTCCCGCTCCGGATATCGTGCTGCTTACGGAAATTCGAGACCTGCTCAAGAAAGACTGACGGAACCGTATTGATTGTTTCATTTCTTTTTCTTGTCGTTTTCGTCCGAAAAGCCTTGTCGATTCGGTCCTGTGTTGTACTCGCGCATAAATCGTGATACGTTAAGAAGAAACGGAGGTGCGAAAATGAGGCACAATATTTCGATACTCGTCGAGAATCATTCCGGAGTCCTCGCTCGCGTCGCCAGCCTTTTTGCTCGGCGTGGGTTTAATATTGAAAGCCTCGCCGTCGGAACAACGGCGAACCCTTCAATCTCCAGAATATCGGTATGCGTAATCGCGGATGATACAGAGATTGCTCAAATCGTGAAACAACTCCATAAGCTTCCGATTGTGCTCAAGGTCAAACGGCTGGAAAGGGATGCACATTTCACACGCGAGTTGGCCTTTATCAAGGTGACATGCGATGATACTACGCGCACCTCGGTCCTTCAGATTGTTGATATTTTCAGAGGACACATCGTAGACGTATCCCCCAAAACCGCAACCATCGAGATCTCCGGAGACAGTGACAAAATCGAGGCGCTGATGGAATTGATTACACCATTTGGGATTCTTGAGGTAGTACGCACGGGCTCAATCTCGATTGAGCGCGGAGATCGTGTTCTTTCTCTGGACGGAGAATAGCATTTGACCCGAAAGGGTATAATAATTTTGAGTCAAACAAGGAGGCACAAATAAATGAAAAAGATCTACAAAGATTCCGAATGCAAGACCGGTGCTTTAAACAATAAGACGGTCGCGATTGTCGGGTACGGAAGCCAGGGACACGCCCATGCTTTGAATCTAAAGGACAGCGGTTACAATGTAATCGTTGCACTCTACGAGGGCTCCTCTTCATGGTCCGTTGCCGAGAAGGCCGGCCTAAAGGTGATGACGACCCCCGAGGCTACCCGGAAAGCCGACGTGATCATGATCCTGATAAACGACGAGAAGCAACCGGCTATGTACGAAAAGGATATTCTACCGAACCTCACGGCCGGCAAAGCGCTTGCGTTTGCGCACGGCTTCAACATTCATTTCGGGCGTATCGTTCCGCCGAAGGATGTGGATGTATTCCTGATCGCTCCGAAGGGTCCCGGCCATACAGTTCGGGCCGAATATGTCATCGGACGGGGCGTTCCTTGCCTCTACGCCGTATACCAGGACTTCACGGGAAAATGCAAAGATATCGCATTTGATTACGGTCATGGTATCGGCGGATCCAGAGCCGGGCTTCTCGAAACATCTTTTCGCGAAGAAACGGAAACGGATTTGTTCGGCGAGCAGTGCGTTCTGTGCGGCGGTGTGTCCGAGTTGATGAAAACCGGTTTTGAGGTGCTGTGTGAGGCCGGATATGATCCGGAGAACGCATACTATGAGTGTATGCACGAAATGAAACTGATCGTTGATATGGTATACCGCGGAGGATTAACCTTCATGCGTTATTCGGTTTCCGATACCGCCGAGTACGGAGACTATTCAATCGGAAAACGGATTATTACCGATGAAACCAAAAACGAGATGAGAAAAGTGCTCCGCGAGATTCAGGACGGAACCTTTGCACGCAACTGGATCCTGGAAAATCAATCCGGTCGCTTGAACTTTAATGCCCGGAGAAGAATCGAAACCGAGCACCCGATCGAAAAGGTCGGCAAGGATCTTCGAGCCTTGATGAGCTGGAATACAGGCGAGTAAATACATGTTTTTAAACGAAAAAAGCGGCACCGTAAGGCGCCGCTTTTTGATTGTGACAATGGCATTATGCCTTCCACAGACCATGTAAATTACAGTATTCAAACACCTCATAATCGTCGTCTTCCGGAAGAGTAAACCACGCAACCGGCTCCTTACCCGGATCAAGAAATTCTACAAAGAATCCCGTTCCGGTCACTAAAATGACAAATTCAATATAGTGCTCGGGAACCATCGGATGCGGAACATCTCCGACATCCACCCGAAGCTTTCCGTCAACAACCTTAACCACGGGGACATGCTTTTCTTTTGCGGCGGAATCATCTTCTCCCGCAATCAATCGTTTCATCGGTTCTCCGCAACAAACAAGTTCTCCCTTTCCTTCATGCAAAAGAGTTACAATGTTTCCGCAAATGGAGCATCTGAAAATCTTACGTTCAACGGCCATTTTTTACCTCCTTGACTCACTCGGTCAATAGTTCGTGGATTGAATCTCGAAATATGCCATCGGATGGTTACACACGGGACATACTTGAGGCGGTGTTTTTGCAATGTGGAGATGCCCGCAATTTCCGCATTTCCACACGACTACTCCGTCTCGCTCAAAAACCTCTCCCTTTTCAAGTCTTTGAGCGAGCAGACGGTATCTGGCTTCATGCTCTTTCTCGATCCTCGCAACTCCTTCAAACAGAGCGGCAATCTGGTTGAATCCCTCTTCTCTGGCGTCCTCCGCAAACCGCTTATACATGTCTTGCCATTCATAATTCTCGCCGTCAGCGGCATCCAGCAGATTCTGTTTCGTTTCCGGTACATCACCACCGTGAAGTGCCTTGAACCAGAGTTTAGCGTGCTCCCGTTCGTTCCCGCTGGTTTCCGTGAATATATCCGATATTTGTACGTAGCCTTCCTTCTTCGCCTTTGAAGCGTAATACGCATACTTATTGGTCGCCATTGACTCTCCCGCAAAAGCTTCGTTGAGATTCTTTTCTGTCTTCGTTCCCTTTAGCTCCATGTTCTATGTCTCCTCCCGACTAATTATTTATCCTGGCATTTTGAGCAAACTCCGAATACCCGAACTTCGTAATTGTGTACCTCATACTGATTCAATCGATCCGGCAATCGACAACCATCCAACGAGAAATCAGAAATTTCTCCGCATTTCTCGCAGATGAAATGCCCGTGGCACTCCGTCACGGCATCCAAACGAACCTCACCCTCCGTCGCCCGGATCATACGTAACAAGCCGGCAGAGGCCAAGGTATCAACGGTATTGTATATCGTGGTTTTGGAAAGCGACGGATTATCCGTCTTCAAATGATGGAAAACGGCATCGACGGTCGGATGATTGCGATTTTCCAGCAGGTATCTGTATACTCCGATTCTTTGCGGAGTAAGTCGAATATTCTTCTTTCCGAAGAGTTCGACGATATCATGAACTACCTCTTGTGAATACGGACTCATACGCTCTCCTTTCTTGTAATCTTTACATCATAATAATGCTTACCTTATTTAATGTCAAACGGAGAGCAACGAAATTCCTACTTCTTCTTTTTCTTTTTTTTCTCTTTTTTGCTGTCCTTGCCCTTGTCTTTATTCTTTATTTTTTTGCCCTCAATAATTGTATCCGAAGGAATTTCCGGACTCGGGACCGAGGTCTTCAACTTCGGGAGCATCGGGGTTTTGATTAGTGAAGGTTTTTTGGACGAGGCTTTGATATTCCTTGTCTCCCCGGGTTCCAATTTTTTCTCCTCTGAAATCAATTTTTCAAAAAACAAAACGATCGTTTTCACTCCGGCCGGACAAATTTTATATACGACAAACTTTCCTTCTTTTTTCGAATCCACCAAGCCCGATGAGCATAAGAGGCTCATGTGATGAGAGAGCGTGGGTTGCGTGATCGTAAAAAATGAAAGGATGCTTTTCCCGCACATCGGACCGTTTTCGGAAAGCGTTTTCATGATTTGTATTCGTGTCGGATCGGACACAACCTGAATGAGCAAAGCTTCATCTGCCGATGAAATTGTATCATTGGAATCTTCTGACATAGTAATTTCCTCCTTCTTCCGTACAACTAAGAAATGAGTTGATCCTTTAGCGCATCCTCAAATTCCGCGAGGTTTGCACAAGCAATGACCTCCGTGTTTTCTTCAAGCAGGATTTCATCTTCACCGCTGACGAGCATCATCAGCGGCACGCCCATTTTCCGAAGGAGTATCAACTGGTATTCCTTACTGTCCTTGGACGAAAGATATTTCAAAAGCATACGCAAAACCTGCTTTGCGTCTTCAAGGTATATGCCCGAAAGTCGCATAAGATGATCCACGACATACATGGAAAAAACATCGTCGAAATCCAGTCTTTCCTTTTGGGGAAAAACAGAGGCAAACGCCGTAACCGCAAGCTTATTAACCATATTCAACTTAACGAAATCGTTCATCGGGATCTGAAAGCTTTTTACGTTTGCGGAGAATATTTCCTTTAATTGATCCGCGGAAAGCTCGCTTTTCAGCTCCTGAATTTTTCCAACGCGCGCCAAGGTTCTTTCCTTCGGGAAAAAAGTTGCCTGACCGGTCTTTGTCGCTCTGTGAATAAACCAGGATTCCGGGATTAAATTCATTCTTTTCCAACGATATAGGGTTCCGTAGGATATTTGGGCGGCCCGGAGCAGATCACGTTTTGAAATGAGTTCTTCTTCCCCCATATTTTCACCTCTACAAAAAAGCTGCAGACGGGATCCCCCGAGTCTACAGCTTGATTGTAATGGAACAATGTTACAGGCATTGAACGCTAAAGTGGCAAATGTCTTGCCGTTTTAAGTCATTGTGGCCCTTTAACCGATTCGGATCACACCGTCATCAAACTCCACGTTATCCTGAACATATTCGGCAATCTCCTCAATCGTATCCCTAAAAATAAAGTAAGTGGACACCGAAACTCCGATAGAAATGATAATTCCGATGATCAGGGCAATCAGTACGGCACGTGCAACGGACTTGCGGTTTACATTTTTGCTGGCAAACGCGAAAATCAACATTGCGATAAAGCCGATGATCGGAACGGACAAAAGAAACATATACCAGAATGCGCCCGCAGTCGTAAACGGCTTGAGCTCCTTCGGAACCGACGAAACCAGTCTGGCCTTTTCCTGCTTCTTTTCCTCTTTCTTCTTCAGCTTCATTGCTTTTTCCTGGGCCTTCATTTCGAGCTTTTTTGCCCTCAAATCTTCAGCGGAAGGAGCAGTCGCGGCGACCACAGGAGCGGCCGCAGTGACAACCGCCGCACTCCCTGCCTCCTCAACCGCCTGTACCACCTCTTCTTTAATTTCCTTTGCTTTTTCTTCCACTAAATCAACGACTTCCTCGGTTTGATCCGACACTTTATCAGCAATCTTGGTTTCAGCCTCATTTATCTCTGCTTTGATTTCATCCGCAGTTTCGGAAACTGCTTCCATCATGTTCGCTCCGCATTCGGGGCAAAACACTGCAGGTTCGGATACTTCGGTCTTACATTTCGGACATTTCATTCCATTCCCTCCTTTTTAGGTGTTCCATAATCTCATTAGTGTTAATTATATCACATGATTTTAAATAAATAATCACTGTGTATCCGTTTTTCAAGGAGGGCAAATTATGGAAAAAATGAATAGAATGGTAATCCAAAGTCCTGCGTTAATTGACTTCGGTTAATTCTGCGAAAAAAGAAAAGTCCTCCGGGTCAGATGACTTGGAGGGCTTTTGTATGGTGGGTAGTAATGGACTCGAACCATCGACCCCTTGCATGTCAAGCAAGTACTCTAACCAGCTGAGCTAACCACCCGAACGAATAATGATTATACTGAATTATGGTCCCCGTGTCCATACCATATCGAGAATCCATTGTAAACTGCGGATTGCAATATTAAGTGTCGCAGTTGTTAAGCGACCCGGGTGTATTCTTCTTGTGGCGTCCTGTAGTCCAGTATCTTCCGGGGATATGTGTTCAGCCACTGTTCAATGCGATTGATTTCCTGT
>Ga0209723_1001177_pt1 | contig 42907 bp, 34 predicted proteins | sample BiotimSIPDNA_2_FD_185750 | JGI IMG/M metagenome (GOLD analysis project Ga0209723, IMG submission 185750) | Anaerobic biogas reactor microbial communites from Washington, USA - Biogas_R2 time_0 SIP DNA (SPAdes) (version 2) | ecosystem: Engineered > Bioreactor > Anaerobic > Unclassified | place... | reverse complement strand
AAGTATACTTGCTAATAAAACTCATACTTATGAAACCATCAATATTAGTACTGGCAGCGGGAATGGGAAGCCGTTACGGGGGAAATAAACAGCTTGATGAAGTTGGACCTGCAGGGGAGACAATAATAGACTATTCTATATATGATGCAATTCGGGCAGGATTTGGGAAAATCGTATTTGTTATCCGTCATGATATTGAAGAACAGGTCAAAGAGCGTTTTGTCGATAAATTAAAGGATAAAATTGAAGTTGAATATGTTTTTCAGGAAATAACCGATCTGCCGGAGGGAGTAAAGGTGTCTGCGGAAAGATCGAAACCCTGGGGTACGAGCCACGCAATACTGGTAGCTGAAGATAAGATTAAGGAGCCTTTTGGCGTAATTAACTCAGATGATTATTATGGAGTCGAGTCATTCAGGATACTTTATGATTTTCTTACCTCTGACACTGATCCCAATTCATATACTATTATCGGATATAAACTGGGCAATACTCTTTCTGATCACGGAACAGTTAACAGAGGTATATGCAGGGTAGGAGATAACGGACTTCTTCAGGATATTGTGGAAACCAGACAAATTCAAAAGACAGAAACAGGAGCAAAAGCTCCCGGTGCTGATGGGAATGATTTGCTTTTAAGTGGTGATGAGGTTGTTTCTATGAATTTATTCGGTTTTAAGCCATCAGTTTATGAATACCTGGGAGAGGAGTTCAGGAATTTTATTGATAGTAAGGGTATGGACCTGAAGTCTGAACTGGATATTCCCACATCACTTGATAAATTTGTTAAGAATGGGGATATTAAAATTAATGTACTGATGAGTGGTGAAAAATGGTTTGGAGTTACATACAGGGACGATAAGCCTTTCGTTGTGGAAAACATAAAAAAGATGATCAGAAGAGGTATTTATCCGGCAAGGATATATTGAATTATCACCACTTAAAATCACATTTAAATATGCTCTGATTGTCTTTGTTGTCAGTTACCTTCAGTTCAAGTGTGTGGTTGCAGTTTGCCGGAATCCGGTCAGGATCAAATTCACAAATAATTAAATTATTTTTCTGGTCGTATTCAAAAAGAGTCCATCGTCCGTCAATAAGGGGTTCATAACTCTTAATTCCCGAAAGATCATCACTGATCTTTATTTTCATTTTACTGTTTCGCGAAAAATTATGACCTGACGAAAACCCTACCGGAACAATTGAAGGGGCTGTCGTGTCAGCAGAGATACTGAACATACCGAATGTTGGAGAATCAGCTGTGAAGTAGCCATCTGAATACGTTGTTTTTAATCCCCCCATTATCTTTTTATTGTTGAATAATTGCACAATCATCATTTTTGATTCCAGCCCTTCAGGTATGGAATCCGGCTTTATTGACAAAGAAAAAGGCTTATGCACAGGGGTGTATATGTTATGAATATGGTGAATTTCAGAAAACATGCCATTGATACAATCTTCCTTTTTATATGTAAAACCAATAGTGTCGTAAAGACAACCTGCCGGTACATTAACAAAAATATCCTCAGCCCTGAATGTGTTTGATTTAGTATAATCCATATATACTTTATTCTTATCAACAGGATAGCTATTTTTATCAGACTGAGTTTCCTGATCTCCCTGAACATAAAAATTAAGTGTGGATACATTACCATGAACATCGGAGATAATTATTTCTATCTTATATTCTCTGTCCTCATTGAAATTAAATATTCCTCTGTTCACCTTATTTGAATACAGGCTCAGTTTATCATTAGGGAGAACATAAGTCTTCTGTATACGGATGTTTTCCTTCAGGTATGTCTCATAGTCAATATGGCTGTTAATGTATTTGGTTTCGTTAAAAGAAAAAATATCCATCACATAATTATATATGGAAACGGAGTCTATTTTAAGCTCTATTGAATATATTCCGCATTTATTATGACTGTCATTAAGCCGGTCAAAAGACTGAATTCCGAAACCTGCGGGTCCGTATATTTTGACAGTTCTGGAAGCAGGAATGTAATATTTACCTTTTCCTCCTGCCACTTTTATTATCGCCGGCTTATTTTCGTCGTTGACTCTGGAGGACCTGTTGATGGGATATATGGCAAGTCTTTCTATCACTGGTTCAATATCATCACTTGCTCCAAATTCAAAGAGGAGTGGGTTAATAGGTTTTTCAGAATCAGATTTTCTTATTTCATAATGCAGATGGGGTCCGGATGAACTCCCTGTATTACCCGACCAGGCTATAAGATCACCCTGTTTAACAGAAAATCTGTTTTTTGGGGGAAAGAGATTGACAGTAAAACTCTTATTATTATATTGTTGTTGCCTGACATATCTCTCCACATCCGGAGTAAAACGGTCAAGATGTCCGTATACAGTTGAATATCCTGAAGGATGGCGAAGGTAAAGAGCTTTTCCAAACCCGCCAGGAGATACCGCAATACGGTATATATATCCATCTGCAGCTGCAATAATCTCTTTCCCGGTAACTCCCTGGGTCTTAATGTCCACTCCCGAGTGGAAATGATCACTTCTAAGCTCGCCGAAATTAGCAGAGAAGGAAAGAGGTATGTTTACTGGAGAAATAAACATCGCCCTGTCATCTGTTATGTCATCAGGTATGTTTAAAAATAAAATACTGAAAATAAAAAATCGGATAAGTAACATCTGCAAATGTATTATTTTGTCAATTTACAAAACTATTCATCCCGTTCATATCGGCAAACTATTTGAACCTATTTTTTGAAAATATCGCTAACAATATTAACTTTGTATAAAGATTTGATTATGTCCGGTCAGGGTGAGGAAGAATTGAAGATTCTGAACATAAAGCTTGATGAATTGTTTAAAAGATATTATGACCTGAAGACCGAATGTATGACACTTAAGGTACGGAATGACCAATTGACAGGGAAGATTCAGGAACGTGACTTAAGGATAAAAGAATTGGAGAACAAATACGAACAGGTTAAATTATCAGGAGCACTGTTGGGAGAAGGAGAACATGCAGGGGAGGCAAGAAAGAAGATTACAGAGTTAGTGCGGGAAATTGACAGATGTGTTGCTCTTTTAAATAGATAAAATATACAATGGATGATAAGCTCTCTATCAGGGTCAATGTAGCAGACAGGTATTATCCATTGAAAGTGGAACCGGAAAATGAAGAGAAGATCAGGAAAGCTGCCAGGATGATCAATGAAAAGGTGTTGCAGTACAAACAACACTATAGTGACAAAGATGTACAGGATTATCTGGCAATGGCTGCACTTCAGTATGTGATAAAACTTACAGAAGAGGAAGAAAAGAAGAATAATGATCATCTCCCGGAAGCCATTAAAGAACTGATCACTAAGATAGATCTGGTTCTTGAAACAAAAGAGTAACTGCGTTCTTTTACATAGCAAATGAAATTGCCCGCATTGTTTCTTCATTCATTTTTGAAACTCAACAGTTAAAACTTTGGAGCGATCCTTAGTTCGTCAAGAACAGGCCGCATTCTGATTCGTCAGGATTCCGCCGAAAGGCAGAACAGTGGAAGTTCGAAATGAATTAGTAGCACCAACCATGAATGATTGGGGTTTTATAAAATCTGGGGGAACTTTGCGGGTTTTTTATTTATATATAATTAATTACACTTATACAATATAACACTATATATCATGACACTATTAACCGGAACGATAGGTACAGGACTGACATTTATTTTCTGTACCGCCTCACTTGTGCTGGGCTCAGCGGTTGCATATTTCATCTGGCAAAAAGCACTTCATAACAAAAGTCGCAAAATAATAGCAGAAGCAGAAGCAGAAGCAGAAGTTATAAAGAAGGAAAAGATACTTCAGGCCAAAGAGAGATTCCTTCAATTAAAAACAGAGCATGAAAAAGTAATAAATGAGAAAAATAATAAGATATCACAGGCTGAAAACAGGATTAAACAAAAAGAACTGACTCTTTCGCAGAAACTCGAAGAATCGCAGAGAAAGAAAAACGAAGCCGACTTAATACGTGAAAATCTTACAACCCAGCTTGAACTCGTTGAAAAGAAAAATGAAGAACTGGAAAAACTGCACAGACAGCAGGTTGAGCAACTCGAAGCTATCTCCGGTCTCTCAGCCGAAGAAGCAAAAAACAGCCTTATTGAATCCCTGAAAGAAGAAGCTAAAACAGGAGCAATGTCATATATTAACGAGATTCTTGATGAAGCCAAGATGACTGCCAATAAGGAGGCCAGGAGAATAGTTGTTCAGACTATTCAGAGAGTAGCTGCAGAAAATGCTATTGAGAATGCAGTGACAGTCTTTCATATTGAATCAGATGAGATGAAAGGTCGTATTATAGGACGTGAAGGCCGGAATATAAGGGCACTTGAAGCTGCCACAGGGGTTGAAATAATTGTTGATGATACACCCGAAGCAATAGTCCTTTCTGCCTTTGACCCTGTCAGAAGAGAGATAGCACGGCTCGCTCTTCATCAGCTGGTTACTGACGGACGTATACATCCGGCCAGAATAGAGGAGATAGTTGAAAAAACAAAAAAGCAGGTTGAGGACGAGATACTGGAAGTAGGTAAGAGAACAACCATCGATCTGGGTATACACGGTCTCCATCCGGAACTGATCAGACTTGTGGGGAAAATGAAATATCGCTCATCCTATGGACAAAACCTGCTAATGCACTCCCGCGAAGTTGCAAACCTTGCTTCAATTATGGCTGCCGAACTGGGATTGAACCCGAAAATTGCAAAAAGAGCCGGGTTGCTTCATGATATTGGGAAAGTGCCCGACGATGAACCAGAGTTGCCACATGCAATCCTTGGAATGAAGATAGCTGAGAAATTCAAGGAGAAACCTGAGATTTGTAATGCTATCGGAGCTCATCATGACGAGACAGAGATGACAACACTCATTGCTCCAATAGTACAGGTTTGTGATGCAATCTCCGGAGCACGCCCCGGAGCACGTCGCGAAGTGGTGGAATCATATATAAAAAGACTTAAGGAACTCGAATCACTGGCATTACAGTATCCGGGCGTTATGAAAACTTATGCTATTCAGGCAGGAAGAGAACTGAGAGTAATAGTGGGAGCTGAAAAAGTATCAGATAAAGATGCTGAAGGATTATCCTTCGAAATTGCCCGTAAAATACAGAATGAAATGACTTATCCCGGTCAGATTAAAATTACTGTTATTAGAGAAACCAGGGCAATCCAATATGCCAAATAGATTAATCGTATTGCTTTTGTTTACATAAACAGACATATGTGACTACTTAATGATTACTTATTATTCAGATATTTTTTTAAATTTGGACATCCGAATTTTAGAAAATAATGTCAGCAATAAAATTAATCAATATTGTCGGAGCCAGACCACAAATAATCAAGGCTTCGGCAATAAGCAGAGCTATCAGGCTGCATTTTGCCGATCGCATCAATGAAATAACAATTCACACCGGACAACACTACGACAAGGAAATGTCCGCTGTTTTTTTTGATGAACTCGAAATTCATAAACCTGATTATAATCTCGAAGTAGGATCTGCCAGCCATGGCCGGCAAATATCCATGATGATAATCGGTATCGAAGAGATACTGACGAAAGAAAAACCTGACTGTGTCCTCTTATACGGCGATACTAACTCTACTCTTGCTGGAGCTGTGGCAGCAGCTAAGCTCCAGTTTCCGATAGTACATATAGAAGCAGGACTGAGATCCTTTAATAAAAAAATGCCCGAAGAATTAAACAGGATAGTCAGTGACCATTCATCAACACTCCTCTTTGCACCTACCAATGCCGCCTTCAAGAACCTCATAAGAGAGGGTTTCCGTCCCGAAAACTCACCTCCTTATACTTTGGATAATCCTAAGATATATCTTACAGGAGATATCATGTATGATAACTCACTGTTTTTTGCCAGCCTTGCTGAAAAAAAGAAAAAAGGATTCCTAAGGGAACTGGATATAGACAGGGATAACTTTATCCTGACTACCATTCACCGTGATATTAATACTGACAATATACAAAGGCTACAGACTATTTTAACGACTCTTAAATCTCTGGCTGAAAAGTATTCCATTAAGTTTGTAATGCCTTTGCACCCCCGTACTATATCGTCACTTAAAATAAATCTTGACAAAGTGTATAAGGAACTTGTCAGTTTCGATCTGATAAAAATAGTACCTCCTGTATCATTTCTGGAAATGACTTTACTGGAAAAAACAGCCAAAATCATAATTACTGATTCCGGTGGGGTCCAGAAAGAATCACATTTTTTCAAAAAACCCTGTATTGTATTACGTAAGGAAACTGAATGGATTGAGTTGGTTAATAACGGAACAACAGTGCTTGTTGATGCAGATGAGGATAAAATAAGAAATGAGTTTGAAAGAATAATGGCTGATCAGTCTGATTTTAGTTATCCTACTTTCTATGGCGACGGCAGGACAGCAGAGTTTATTCTCAATGAAGTGCTCATGATGTTTGAGTAAAATATCCTGTCATGTGACAGTTTTTTTATTTCTGTAAATAATCTATTTATGACACAATTACTAAAAAATAGCAGGGTACTGGTAACAGGTGGTGCAGGTTTCATCGGTTCAAATCTCGTTGAATCATTATTACTTGCTGATAATAGTGTTGTTTGTCTTGATAACTTTTCCACGGGTAAAAAGAAAAACATAGAAAGTTTTTTAAATGACTCCCGTTTTGAACTTATAGAAGGTGACATCCGTAACTATGATGATTGCTGCAAAGCTGCAGGGGGCATTGATTATGTTTTTCATCAGGCAGCTCTCGGGTCTGTGCCGAGGTCAATAAAAGACCCTGTGACATCGACTGATGTCAATATCGGGGGATTTGTCAAGATGTTGTTTGCTTCAAAGGAGGCAGGTGTCCGAAGGTTTATTTATGCTGCCAGTTCATCCACCTATGGTGATCATCCAGGACTTCCGAAAGTGGAGGACAAGATAGGAAAACCTTTATCACCTTATGGGATAACGAAATATGTAGATGAGCTTTTTGCATATAATTTTGCTGTTACATATAATATTGATGTTATAGGTCTGAGGTATTTCAATGTATTTGGTCGCCGGCAGGATCCTGACGGCGCCTACGCAGCTGTTATCCCTAAATTTCTTAAGATGCTGAAAGCCCATGAGGCTCCTGTGATAAACGGAGACGGTACATTTTCACGTGATTTTACATATATAGACAATGTAATGCAGGCAAATCATCTTGCTGCCCTGGTGAGTGATGAGCAGGCTCTTAACCAGGTGTATAATGTTGCTCATGGAGAACGCACAACATTAACCGGGCTTTTTAACCATATAAAAGAGCTGGCATTAAATTATGACCAAGGCATAAAGGCTATAGAACCGGTTTATGGTCCGGAAAGGACAGGGGATATACCTCATTCTCTTGCATCAATAGAAAAGGCAAAACAACTACTGGGATACTCTCCGACACACAACATAAAACAAGGACTCAAAGAAGCCGTGGACTGGTATTGGAAAAATCTGTGAACTGGAATATAGGGTAATGAAAATTATTATAACTATTTCTTTATTCTGATATTACCATCGCTTATTTCTTTTATAATAATGAAAATATCTAAAAAAGATGTTATTTGGAGTTTTTCTGCTACCTTTTTCAAAGTGGCTTCAAGTGCTCTTTTGCTTCCACTTATTTTAAGAATGCTTCCTGCAGAAGATGTGGGGCTTTATACTATTTTTCTTTCAGTTACAACAATGGTAAGTCTTTTTGATTTTGGTTTCAGCCCTTCTTTTTCAAGGAATATTTCATATATTTTTAGTGGGGTTAATGAATTAAAAAAAGAAGGTTTAAGCGAATCTGTTAAGAATGGTAAAGTGGATTATTGTCTCCTGAAAGGGACAATCGATTCAATGAAATGGCTGTATATTAGAATAGCCTTTGCAGTGTTTTTCTTTCTTGCCATTGCAGGAACGTATTACATAAGTCTTGTTCTTGATAATTACTCGGGTAATATTCCCCATGCATATATAGCCTGGGGAATATTATGTATAATTAACTGTTACAACCTTTATACATATTATTATGATTCACTTCTCATTGGGAAAGGCCTGATAAAAACATCAAAACAGATTATTGTCTTTTCTCAGATAATATTTCTTCTTGCAGCAACATTTCTTTTGTTACTGGGATATGGTTTAATTGCAATAGTATCATCACAATTATTGTATGTTGTAATTTCGCGTACCCTTTCGAGAAAAGCATTTTTTACAATTGAACTCAGATCAAAGCTAAAAAAAACAGTCAGTGGATTACGCTCATCGGTTTTGAAATCTGTTACTCCTAACGCAATAAAACTTGGATTAACAATATTGGGCGGTATATTGATTCAGCGTTCTGCAATTATTATAGGATCTCTGTTTATACCTTTGTCAGATATTGCATCTTACGGCCTTACCAGGCAATTATTTGACATTTTATCCGGACTTGCACCAGTATATATAACTACCTACATTCCTCTGATATCAAAATACAGAGTAGAAGGGAAGAATGAAAAAATAAAATCCATATATATAAAGGGTACGATCATTTCATTTATGATATTCTTTATAGGTTTCTTTATTATTTACCTCTTTGGAGAGAATGCTCTTGCTCTATTAGGGTCTGAAACCATACTACTTCCAAAGGGATTGATAGTTGCAGCAATGTTAGTGACTATATTGGAGATGAATCATGCATCTGCTGGAAACATTCTGGTAACAAAGAATGAAGTGCCATTTTTTAAACCCTCCATCATTTCTGGATTAATCACGGCTATATTAATATATATATATCTTAGATTTACTGACATAGGCCTTTTTAGTCTTTTTCTTGCTCCGGGGATTGTAGATATTGCATATCAGAGCTGGAAATGGCCAATAGAAGTGATAAAGGACTTGAAAATATCACTTAGGGATGTTTTTCAGGAAATACGTAATTTTATCGAATCCCTATAATGAATAGATTCTCCAGAGATATGAAATGTAGAATATGTGAAAATGATTCAAAGAATAAAATTTTTGAGATAAAGGAGATGATGATGGGGCTGAAAGAAGCCTTTACTTATTTTCTATGCTCAAAATGTGGGTCACTTCAAATAGCTGATATTACGACAGACTTAAAAAAGTATTACCCAGAAAATTACTACAGTTTCCATAATACAACAGAACGAAGTTCTTATTTAAAATTATTTTTAAAAAAAATCAGGGATGAATATACGATTTACCAGAAAGGGAAAATTGGGAAATTCCTTTTTAGAATATTCCTTGATACTGAACTGCTAATTCTTTCAGGAATTCCCAAAGATGCCTTTATACTGGATGTGGGTTGTGGTAACGGCAGGCTTCTTTTTAGATTACATGAATTAGGATTCAGAAATGCTCGTGGTATTGATCCATATATTCAGGAGCCAATAATGTATTCAGATAATTTGTTGGTCAATAAAAAGAAACTTACTGATGTTGGAGGTAAATGGGATGTGATTTTATTTAATCATTCTTTTGAACATGTTCTTGATCCTGTGAAAGAGATCATACTGGTGGAAAAGTTGCTCTCTGATTCTGGTGTGTGTATTATAAGTACACCAATAGTTGATTCATTTGCCTGGGATTACTATAAGACTGACTGGGTACAGATCGATGCACCTCGTCATCAACATATTCATTCGAAGAAAAGTATTACAATTCTTGCAGAAAAAGCAAATCTTTTGTTAAACAGAATCTTTTATAATTCTACTGAATTTCAGTTTCTAGGAAGTGAGCAATACAAAAGAGAAATTCCACTTAATGATGCAAGATCTTTTTTTGTTAACAAGAATCAGTCAATATTTACAAAATATGACATTGAAAAATTTAAAAGAAAATCAATTGAACTTAATGAACTAGAAATGGGAGACCAGGCTGTTTTCTATTTAAAAAAGAAAGAAAATAAACGCTGATATATTGTATATATAGAAGGTATTAATTATGATCTCTAGATATTAATGGATGTTTCTGTAATTATTGTAAACTATAATACCACTGATCAGTTATGTGTTTCAGTTGAGAGTGTGATTACTCATACAGAATTAATAAATTATGAGATCATTGTAGTTGACAATTCAAAGGATGACAAAGCCCGTGGGGTACTTGAAGAAAGATTTCAGGATAAAGTGAGGTATCTGGGAATACATAAAAATATTGGATTTGGAAAGGCAAATAACGAGGGACTCAGATATGCAAAAGGAAGAAATATCTTATTTTTAAATCCCGATACAATCCTTTTAAATAATGCATTATTGATTCTAAGCGATTTTCTGGATAATAATCCAAGTACAGGAATGGCAGGAGGCAATCTATATAACAGGGATCTGAATCCTGCATATTCATTCAGACAATTCAGACCGTCATTATTCTGGGAATTAAATGAATTGTTTTTCTCTTTTCCGGAAAATCTGATTTATAGGAAGAACAAATATTTTAATCATAGCAGCGTGCCGATGGATGTTGCCTATATAACAGGAGCTGATGTGATGATTCCAAGGAGGATTTTAGAAATTACCGGTAGTTTTGATCCTTCATTTTTTCTGTATTTTGAGGAAACCGATCTGGCTCACAGGGTTAGAAAAGCCGGGTATAATATTAAGAATGTGCCTCAGGCCAGGATCATACATCTGGAAGGGACCAGCTTCAGATCAGGTTTCGAGAGGCACTACAATTTTGCTTGTGGAAAAATAAATTACTATAAGAAAAATAAGAGCCGGGTAGAATTTATTGTTATGAGCATTATCAGTATGTTTACAATATATGCAAGAATCATGTTTTTTTGGGTTTTATCCGAAGAGTCGAAACTGAAAGAATGGCAAACCATATACAAATCATACCTGGAAGCTTGTAGAAAAGTGGGAAAAAACAGAAATATTCACCGAATTAATATTTAAATAATCTGTTTAAAGAGCACTTTAGTTTTACAAGTGGCCTTAAAAGGCTAAAAAACATATTGAAGGAAAACTCACTTATTTGAAGAAAATTCTTTATATAACAGCATTTGTTCCCTCCCGTAGTGGTGCCGGAGAAAACTTTTCTCTTCATCTTATTGATGATTTATCACGGAACAATTCTGTTGACCTTGTATATTTTAAATATTCGAATAATAAAAATTACATAACAGAATCACCTAATGTCAGTGTTATATGGATCTTTAAGAATTCAACTTTTATTAAACTTCTGAATTATTTGATGTGTCCGTTTCTGTTTCCTCTTTTTGTGGTGAGATTCAACCTTGGAAGACTTCTCATACTAAAGAAGATTATAAGGAACAAAAGTTATGATCTGGTTTTGTTTGATTTCAGTCAAACCTTTTTATTTTCAAAGTTCCTTGACCACCCAAATAAAGTACTGATTTCACATGATGTTATTGCCCAACGTTACTCACGTATCTATGCGGGTGTATTTATGCCTTTTGTAAGATTATCTGAAAGATTAGTAATAAAGAATAGAAACAATAAAGTATTTACCTTCAGTCAAAAGGATAAACATTTATTAAAAAATTTATATTTAGTGGATTCAGAGGTTACCTGTCTGTATATTGATGATATTGTAATAAAATCCAGACCAAAGAATATTGGTAATTATTATGTTTTTTTTGCAAATTGGAAAAGAAGGGATAACCTGTCAGGATTGAAATGGTTTATAAAATATGTACTTCCTGAAGTAAAGAATGATATAGAATTCAAGATTGTAGGATGTGGTCTACAGAATAGTGTTCGTGAATTATTATTGGAATATCCGAATGTTGAATACCTTGGATTTATTGATGATCCTTACCAACTTATATCTAATTCAAGAGCATTATTATCTCCCCTGTTTACAGGTGCAGGTGTGAAAGTAAAAGTCTTGGAATCACTTGCATCAGGAACACATGTAATAGGCACTGAGATTTCATTTGAGGGTATTCCGAGTGAATTTGAAGATTTTATGTTAGTGGCAAATTATGCTGAATATTTTATTTCATTAATTAATAATTTTCAGATTGACTTAAATGAAAAAATAAACCTGAAAAAAATATTTATGAAAAATTATAACCAGCATACTTTAAGTGAATATATAAACTCATAAGGTTTAAGCGGGATAAACCTATAAATCTGAAAAGTGAGATTTAGTAAATGGGAAAATCTGTATGGACAAAAAAATAGTGTCAATTATTATTCTTGAATATTTTTCAGTACAAGACGTTAAACGATGTATTTCTTCGATAAGAAGCAGTATCGAAACCTTGCAACATGAAATTATTGTATCTTCAAATTCATGTTATAGCATTGACAAGCAAAATAAGATAATTAATACATTTAAGGATGTAAAGTGGTTGTTTAACGAGAAAAACGGTGGGTTTGCCTATGGAATGAATAAGGGACTGGCTGAAGCATCAGGTCGTTATTTGCTAATAATCAATTCAGACGTTATTATACAAAATGGATTTAGAGGAATGATTGAATTCATGGAAGCCAATCCTGGGATAGGAGCAATCGGACCACAGATGATTGATGATTTCGGTTTAATTCAGGATACCTGCAGACCGTATGTGACGCTTCCGGGATTTGTGAGTCGCCAGACACGAAGACTTATTACGCGGGAGATTTCAGTTATGACTAAAAATTTTAATTATTCAATGATCCAGACTGTTGACTGGCTTGCAGGTGCTTGTATTATGATTCCTTACTCTGTATTTAGTCTTACAGGGGGATTTTCTACAGATTATTTTATGTATGCTGAAGACATGGACTTATGTACCAGGATCAGGCAATATGGCTATGAAGTTGTATTTTACCCGAAAATGCAAGTAATATATAAGGGGTCTCGTCAGGCAAGAAAATTGAACAAATTTACCCGGATGTTTATTAAAAGCCATTTTAAATATTGGATGAAATTTGGCTTTTTCTCAGGTTATCCAAAAAGAGAGGACCATAAATATGAATGATATGGTTCTTGATAGTATAAGGTATTCAGTACCCTATATTTTCTTAATAGGGTATTTTATTCTGCTATTTATATTAGAAAATGTTGTAAATAAACAGGATCTCAAAAAGAATTCAAATAAACTGATAATACAACTGGCGGCAGGAACGGGTCTGCTTCTCTTTTTTGGGTTCAGAGGTTTTGTTGGTTGGGACTGGACAATTTATTATCCAACTTTTCAAAATGTTCAGTCTTTGTTTCAACTTGATAAAACTGTTTTTGCAGAGACACGTTATGAACCGGCTTTTGTGACCTGGATTTCTGTTTTTAAACTCTTTTCAGGTAACTATCATTTTTTTATTTTCATAAATACCTTTATTGATATTATAATTCTCCTTGCATTTTTCAGACAATTCTCAAAAGAAAATTATGCACTATCATTTCTTATGTTTATTGTTATGGGAGGATTCTATTTCGAAACAGATCTTCTCAGAAATGCAAAAAGCATTATGCTTTTCTTGCTATCTCTTAAATATTTGAGAAACAGGAGTATAATCACTTATATAGTGATTAATGTTCTGGGCTGCATGTTTCATTTTAGTTCTTTGTTATATATACCATTATATTTCGTTCTTCACAAACAATGGTCAAGAACTCTCATATTTTTTATTTTCCTGATCGGTATTGCAATATATTTATTGCAAGTAGAATATATAAGACCTTTTATCATCTGGGTAGCAAACCTGATGGGTGAAAAACCTTTAGAAATAGTAAACAAGTACCTTAGTAATGAACTTTATTCATCAGGATATGGTCTGAGTATTGGATTTATTGAAAGGGTATTTACATGTCTGATGATACTAATTTATTACAAGAAACTTATAAAAATTAGTAAGGATAATATTATTTTCATTAACAGTTTCGTGCTTTTTTTCATATTCTTCTTTTATTTCTCTGAAGTTAAAATAATACCTGTAAGAGTCGCAGGCTTGTTCTATTTTTCATACTGGATATTATATCCGGTACTATTATCTGTAATCAGATTAAGAAATAACCGTGCACTATTTCTCGTTTTTATTTTTGTTTATTCATTTGCTAAAATTATAAGTATGACTGATGCTATTTTATATAAATACAAATCGGTACTTTTTAGAAAAGAAATTTATGAAGAACGTTTAAAGATATTTGAATCTACAAAAGATTATTTTTTAAGGTGATATTTTATCAGAACTATGCAATTGGAAACAAACAGATCATCAATATATTTTAAGGCAGGCCGCGTAGGTGTTATAAGTCTTTTTTGCACTTTTTTTCTGCTCTCTTTTCCGCGATCATGGTCCTTGTATCCACTTGGCCTTTTTTTATTTTGCGGTCTCTTATTATGGATATCAGACTTCAGATTAATCTGTAGTAAATTATTGGGCCTTTGGTTTTTTATATTACCTCCGGTCCTGTATTTCCTGATACACCTGCTTAGTGTAATTTTACAGAATGCTGAACTAAATATCCTAACGAACAGACTTATGTTCATTCTGATTCCTTTATTGGGCTTCCCGGTCTTTATTCATGATACCTTTAAAAAAAACTCTGAATATTCTTTAAAAATATTTATTGCTGGATTATTTATAGTTTCAGTATTTTTAATAACTAGAATCATAATAATTAGTATTATTGGTGCTGGGCAAGGATCAATTTTGGATTTTGTAAAGAATAATAATGAAGATTTATTTTCTCTGGGCTTTTCTATTCTTGAGCACCCTACCTACATGTCATTAAAAGTAAATTTTACCATTTTGCTTTTGTTATTGTTTAAGAATAAATGGCAGCTAAAAAATATATATTTCATATCATCACTTATCGTTTTGTCAGTGGTGATATTTTTACTGGCTTCAAAAGCAGGTATAATAGTATTTATGATCATTGTCATTTCTGTTATGATCAGAATAGCTTCAACCGGAGCCAAGAAGATAATCACTTATTTGTTGTTGATCCCAACCTTTATTTTTCTTTCATTTTCAATAGTTAAAAATATCGACCGGATAGAATGGTTCATTCATTATACTGAACTGGAACTTAAATCCGAAAACGGAGATCTGAAGAAATTCGATCAGCGTATGCGTGAGTGGTATACTGCAATCCAGCTTATTAAAGAAAAACCTTTCACGGGATTTGGTCTGGCAAATATTGAAAAGAGAATGGTTGAAGAATACCTCAGATATGGATTTGAAGAAGAAGCTAAATTAAAAGTGAATGCCCACAATCAATATTTAGAAGCACAAGTGACTTTTGGAATAGCTGGCAGTATATCTTTGCTCATGATGCTTCTGATACCACTCATTTACAGAAAGCAAATAAGATATCCCCGACTGATGACAATTTTTATAGTCATGGTATCGTTCTTTCTTTTGTTTGAATCAATGTTCAACAGACAATGGGGAATAATGTTCTTTTTACTTTTCTATTGTATATTATGTTTAGGTGAAAAATATGTTAATATTAAAGCATTTAAATAAATATTTCCGAACAGAAGATTAGTATTTTAACTAATCCATATTTAATGTCTAAATTTCAATCATGTCATATGCTTCATTGATATCGGATTTTCAACCGTTTTGGATAATTATTTTTGCGGGATTTTTGACTTCATTCGTGATCACATTTTTTGGGATACCTTCTTTAGTCAGAATTGCCAGAATAAAAGGCTTGCTGGATCTGCCAGGAACCAGGAAATCGCACTCAGCGCCAACTCCCCGGCTGGGTGGGACAATGATTTTCGCAGGAGTAATTATTGCTTCTCTTCTTTTTACCGGAATTTCTTGTGCTACAAGCCTGAGGTTTATTGTTGCAGGATTATTAATACTATTTTTCGTCGGACTGAAAGACGATATTGTAGCCCTGGTCGCTTATAAAAAACTGACAGGACAAATCATTGCAGCCTTAATACTTGTTATCCCCGGAAATATAAGACTGACATTCAACAGCATGAGTCAGAGCCCCGAATATTTGTCAACCTTTGTCAGTATAGCAGTATCTGCTGCCATTATATTATTACTAATTAACAGCTTTAACTTAATTGATGGTATAGACGGACTTGCATCAGGAGTGGGGATGATTGGATCAGTAGCATTCGGAGTATGGTTCATTCTGAATAATGAAATTTCTTTGGCTGTCCTGGCTTTTTCACTGTTAGGTTCACTGGCAGCTTTTTTCTGGTACAATGTTTTCAGTAAAAAGTATAAGATTTTTTTGGGAGATACAGGATCTATGATAACAGGTTTCCTGCTGGCATTCTTCCTGATAAGATTTCTGGAAATAAATCTACATAACACTCCTATAAAACCTGCAGAAGTTATTCCGGCCATTTCACTTGCAATTTTCATTATACCTGTCTTTGATCTTTTCAGAATAGTATTTGTAAGGATAATAAAACACAAATCACCTTTTTCCGGGGATAATAATCATATTCATCACAAAATTCTTATCCTGGCCGGGTCACATCTGAAAGCAACCATTATAATCCTTTCTGTTAATGTCGCAATGATAGCTATAGTCTGGATACTGAGAGCGCTGGGGAATGCAATACTTATTGCATTCCTTCTTTCAATATGCCTTATCCTTTTACTGATAATCCATTATTGCTGTAATATTAAGAATGGTAATGGTAATAAAATAATACCAGAGGGCTGAAATATCTTTTTCTGACAGCTTAATATTTCTTATAAACTTCCTGTAGTTTTTTTCTGTTATCTATGAAAAGTAATATGATAACAGCTAATATAAAGAAACATGGAATCATTATTCTACCGTAATATAGAACACCATTTTCAGCTTTTGAGGGAGGGGTAAAATCGCTGAGAAGTGTTATAAGACCTGCATGTATGGTTTTTATCCTTTCAAATTCCTGTCTCTTCTCAATCAGTTCATATATGTCTTCATGAAGTAACTGAGTTTCATAATCCTGAAGGAATATCATCTGCCCACCTTCTCCCGGTATCAGTTTCCTTGTTTCTTCAAAATATTTTACTTTCTGAAGACTATCCAATTGCTCAACCTCATAATCAATGCGCTTAAGCAAAACTTCAGCCTGACTAAGTCTGAGCTCATTCTGAGCCTGATAGAACTGGTTTTTTTCAATATATTTAACTATTCCGTCACGAATAACTGATAGCTCCTGCGGTATGGTCGTCTTCACCCTTATAAGAAAACGGTCTCTCATACGGACATTAACTGTATCAAGAACATTGTGTCTGTTTTTAAAATCCACATAATCAGGAATAAGATCTGATCCGCGGTCTATTATCCAGAAAGCTTCTATATCTTTGATATTAATTATTCCGGATCTGGGCACAGATAGGGCAGATGCAAGTTCGTCAAAGTTTTTTCCCTCACAGAATGTATGAAGCTTGTTAATGTAACTTATCATTTCATCATTTGGAATAGCATTGCTCCTGAAGATAATATCTGAAGAATATAATCTCTCAGTTGATAATTTTAGGGAAAATGACAGGGCAACTCCAACTAAAAGGCTCATTGTCAGCCAAAACCATTTTTTCACAAGAAAAAAGAATACGATAAGAAAACCTTTACCTATGGCTTTAGATCCTCTTCTAATGCTTTTCCCTAAGCGGTACATCAGATCAAGAAGATCAATTTCATTGTCAACCTTATCTGTTGATCCTGTTTTTTTTGACATGAGTGTTTGAATGAATATAATGAAAAACAAATTTATAAATAATAGTAAATAATACAATTACAATTTTAAATCATCTGTATGATATTTTTGCCCAGCTCCATTATCAGAGGTTTGTAATCATCAATAAATTCACCGGTAACCCTGTTTGCAATAACACTGCAAACAGTGATCGCTTTATGTCCGAGAAGAGCTGCCAGTCCGTAAATAGCAGAACTCTCCATCTCATAATTGCATATAACTCTTCCCCTGTAGTTAAACTCCGACAATTTTTTGTTTAGTTCATTGTCGAAAGGGTCTAAGCGCAAATATCTTCCCTGTGGGCCATAAAAACCTGGGGCGGAGATAGAAATTCCTTTTAAAAAATTATCAGATAAAAACAAATCTGTGAGATCTTTATGGGCATTCACAGCATAAGGATAGGGAAGAGTGTCAGGCCATTCCATGTATTCTGTCAGAACATCGGCTAATAAGGTGTCCAGTATCCAGTCATACCCGGAATAAAAGTGCAATAATCCGTCAAAACCCACAGCTGTTTCTGTCATGACAAATGATCCTGCAGGAACATCCTTGCGTAATCCTCCTGAAGTTCCCAGTCTTATCAGGTTAAGTGATGTCAGATCTTCTTTTGGTAAGCCTGTCATAAGGTCAATATTAACCAGAGCATCAAGCTCATTAAGAACAATGTCTATATTGTCTGTCCCTATTCCGGATGAGATAATTGTTATTTCACTGCTGCCATAGAAACCTGTAACAGTTTTGAATTCTCTGTTTTCCTTTTTTACTCTGACATCATGAAGAAGCACAGAAAGCATATCAACACGGCCGGGATCACCAACAATTATGATATTCTCAGATATATCTTCAGGAAGCAGGTTCAGGTGGTATATACTGCCATCTTTGTTGGTTATCAGTTCTGTTCTTTTTTGCATAAAGTAAATTTTCACCTAATGTAATGTTTTTTATCTGATGTTAAAACAATCATCGAGACAGATAGTATAACTTTAAATAAGTCAAAAGCTTAATCAGTTAAAAATTGTTAATTAAAACAGGTTTTATTTCTTCATTTTGAAAGTATACGGACTTTAGAATATCTTTGTCTGGTTTTTAAAAAATGTTGAACAAATCTTAATGATAAAGCATAATATTATGCCATATCAAATTTTTACATATGTAATGAGATTCCGCTTATCTGTTTTAATACTGCTCTTCCTGGTAAAAGCTGTTTCAGGAACAGCTAGTTTCATTCAGGAAGAGGATAAAAAGCGGATAATAGCCGTCAGAGCTTCTCAACCTCCTGAAATAGATGGTGTTTTGGATGATGAAGCATGGAGAGATGTCCCTGTGGCAGATAATTTTATTATTTACAGTCCGGATAACGGAAAACCGTCAAACTTTGAAACGCAGGTAAAAATTGTTTATGACGATATTGCCCTTTATGTTGGGGCATTTATGTATGATCCTTTTCCGGACAGCATTTTTGTTGAATTAGGAGAAAGGGATGGAGACAGGATGATAAATGCTGATAATTTCAGTATCGAGTTGTGTCCGTATAATGATGGTATAAATGGTTTCAGGTTTAAAGTTACGGCCTCCGGAGTTCAATCTGACAGCAGGATAGAGCAATTTGAATTTGGCATGCCTGGGGGAGGACGTCGTGGTGGCGGAGGCGGAATGATGATGGCCGGAGGCGGTGGTTTTGGTTCGCAGGATAACTGGGATGCTGTATGGGAGAGCGATGTTAAGATAAATGAAAAAGGATGGGTGGCTGAATTTAAAATACCTTATTCAGCTTTACGGTTTCCAAAGGAAGAAATTCAAACATGGGGAATAAATTTTTGGCGTGAAGTAAGAAGAATTAAAGAGCAGTCTTCCTGGAACTATGTTAACAGAGATATAGGTTCTTCTATCAACCATCTTGGTGAATTATGTGAGATATGCGAAGTTAAACCTCCTTTAAGACTTTCTGTAACACCTTATATTTCAGGTTATGTTGATAAATATACCGGAAATGATGCTACATTTTCATACAATGGTGGCCTTGATATAAAACTGGGTATAACAGAGAGTTTTACGGTTGATGCAACGCTTATACCCGATTTTGGACAGGTTCAGGCTGATGATCAGATACTCAATCTTACTCCTTTTGAAGTAATGTATAGTGAAAAAAGGCCCTTTTTCATGGAAGGGACTGAACTGTTTGATAAGGGAAGGATCTTTTATTCAAGAAGAATAGGGAGTACACCTAAGCTTTTTTATAATGTTTACGATACCCTCGAAGCTAATGAGATAATTGTTGAAAACCCTCCGGAAGCCGGAATGATTAACGCCACTAAACTGTCAGGACGTACTCATTTTGGTCTTGGTATAGGAGTTTTGAATGCAATGACTGCAGAAATGAATGCTGTTATTGAGGATACAATTACTGGATCATCCCGGACTGTTAAAACACAACCATTCACCAATTATAATATTCTGGTTCTCGATCAGAACCTGGGAAACAGTTCATATGTAAGTCTGATTAATACCAATGTCCGGAGAAGAGGGCCGAAAGATGAAAATTTCTATACTTCCAATGTTACTGCTACCGATTTTATGATTCGGACAAAAAATAACCTGTATTCAATTTCAGGAGCTATTGCTCTCAGCCAGAAATATTATGATTCCCGGGATACTGAATTTGGCCATTCATACGATCTCCGTATGGGTAAGACAGGTGGGGCATTTAGAATTGAATATACCCTGAGTGGGGTTTCTGATACCTACGATCCTAATGATATGGGATACATCCGGAGAAATAATGAGTTCAGCAATGAGTTACAGTTTTCATACAACATTAACAGACCAGTATGGAGAATTAACAGCTCCAGAAATAGTTTTCAGGTTGATTATTCCCAGTTATATTCACCCAGAGTGTTCACACGCACACGAATAAGCCTTTCTTCTTTTACAATTTTCCGCAATCATTCAAATGTAAACCTACGGTTTCAGTATTCTCCAAAAGGAATGGACGATTATTTCGAACCCAGAGTGGAAGGATGGTTCTATCACAGCGGGAAAGAAATCCAGACTTCATTTTCCTATGATACAAACAGAGATAAAAAATTCTTTATTGGAACGAATTTTTCTTTGACTAAAATATGGTCGGAATATGACCAGAGAAACTATATGCTTTCCTTAAATCCGGGTATTCGTCTGAACAACAGATTGTCCATTAATCACATGTTTTCCTATCAATCTCAGTTAAACGATTTCGGCTATGTGAATAATTTTATGAATCAGGAGAAATATTCTTTGGTAAACGGAATAATAAGACATATATGAATACACTTTCTGCCGGATATATTTTCTCCTCTGAAGCATATCTGTCATTAAGATTACGCCATTACTGGTCGCGTGCAGATTATACCAATGATTATTTTCTCCTGACAGAAAATGGAGAACTTGATCCCGATACTCCTTATACAGGTATCCATGACAGTAATTTTAACTCCTTTAATGTGGATCTGGTTTATAACTGGCGTTTTGCTCCGGGTAGCGATATTTCCATTGTATGGAAAAATGCAATATATAGTTATGGCGATATGATTTTTAATAACTTTACTGACAATATAGATTATATGTTCAATTCTCCACAGAGCAACAGTATCTCTGTTAAGATATTATACTATCTTGATTATCAATATTTAAAGAGAAGAAAATAAGTATCATATAATAATATAAGATCAACATGATACAACGTATTCAATCAGTTTATCTTTTTTTTATTTCAGTGTTTTCGATTCTGTCCCTGACCGGTAATTTTTTTTCTTTTTCAAATGATTCAGGTAAGCTATTAATTAGTCTATTTCCGGTAAATCCGGAAATTCATGTATCGGGAAGTGTATTTCCGGTATTAATAACATTGACCACTATTTTGCTTATTCTTATCGCACTACTGGCACTGATAACTCTGTTTCTTTTCAGAAACAGAAAGATACAGTTAAAACTTACTTTACTACTTATTATTCTTACCGGGATCCTTATTCTTGTAGTTGTCTCCTTTATGTTTTTATTCTCAACTGCCGGTTTCGCTTCTATCAGCCTATCCATACGTCAGTTATTCCCTCTGATGATGTTTATATTTTCAATACTGGGCCACAGAGGTATCAGGAAAGATGAGATGCTTGTAAGGTCATACGAAAGGCTGAGATAGTAATTTTTGATATAAAGTAAACTTATTATGCAGGAGACTTTTAAATAATAAACATGTTTTCCTGATCTGTGATTTTTTCACAATAGAGGCATTTTAGGGTCACATTTTTTTTGGATACAACACGGAAGCGTGTCTTAACCTGTTCGAAATTTGTTATACATTTGGGATTCATGCATTTAGCAATTCCTGTAATGTAGTCAGGAACCTCCACTACCTTTTTTTCAACGACTTCATAGTCATTTATAATATTCAGTTTGGCATCAGGAGCTACCAGGGCAATGCGATTAATATCAGCATTTTCAAAATATTTGTCAGCAATTTTAATAATTGCCTTTTTCCCAAGCTTTTTGCTCTCCAGGTTTGTTCCAAATGTAATCTGGTGATCAAATTTATCAAGCCCCAGAATATGAATAACTTTGAAGAGATTTTTGGCTGGGATGTGATCAATCACTGTCCCGTTTTGGATAGCACTGACGCTTAATTGTTTTGGTTCCTTCATTCTGCCGGGAGTATTACTTAATATTTAACAGTTTGCAAATAATAGCCTGCCTGGTAAAAACACCATTGAGAGCTTGTTTAAAATAATAGGCTTTGGGATTGGAATCAACATCAGGACTGATTTCATTCACCCTGGGAAGGGGGTGGAGAATACGCATTGTTGGTTTAGTATTTTCCAGCATAGAATTTCTAAGAACATATATGTTCTTAACTTTTTCATAATCAATGGGGTCGGAGAAACGCTCTTTCTGTACTCTGGTCATATAAATGATATCTGCTTTAGAAATAATATCATTAAAATCAGAATGTTCATAGTATTTCAGCCCCAGGTTATCAAGATACAGTTTGAATTCATCAGGCATCTTAAGTTCTTCAGGTGCAATGAAATTGAATACCGTATTCCATCTCGACATAGCCATCATAAGAGAGTGAACAGTTCTTCCGTATTTCAGATCACCAACCATGAAAATATTAAGATTATCCAGTGTCCCCTGGGTTTTGCGTATAGAATACAGATCAAGCATTGTCTGCGTAGGATGCTGGTTAGCTCCGTCTCCAGCATTAATTACCGGAACAGACGCCACCTCACTGGCATATCTTGCGCTTCCCTCGATAGGATGCCTCATGACTATCAGATCACTGTAACTGCTTACCATTCTGATAGTATCATGAAGCGATTCGCCTTTTGTTACACTGGAAGAAGATGCATCGGTAAAACCGACAATTTTACCACCAAGTTTGTTAATGGCACTTTCAAAACTAAGTCTTGTACGTGTTGATGGTTCAAAAAAGAGAGTGGCTATTACCTTGCCCTCAAGAAGCTTCTGGACAGGCTCTTTTTCAAATTGTTCAGCCAGGTCCAGAGTCGATATAATTTCCTCTGTCGAGAAATCGTCTATTGACACTAAGCTTCTGTTATTCATAGTATTGCTGGTTTACGGGTTGTTATTCATAATATAATCAAAATTACTTAACATAATCATTTCAGGAAGGACTTGTTAATAATTAATTAACAACTTTTATACTTAATGATGTAATTTTGTTCTGAAAATTCATAAGCATATTGTTTTATGCATTTTATCATAAAGCCAGATGATTAATAGTGAGATCATCTATTCTGGATAAACGGGATAACAGATCTTCTTCCAGAGATAATCGTACCTGTATTACTATTTTACATGTCAGATCAAAAACATGTTCGCTTTGTTCTATATCATATTCCTTCAGGAGAGTCATAACATTCTGCATTGCCGAATACGGATATATCAATTCATATCTTTCACTTAATACCCTCTCAATAAATGAAGCATTTTCAAGAGCTGATCGGGCTGCTGTTTTATAGGCAACAGTCAATCCGCTGACACCAAGTAGCTTTCCTCCGAAATACCTCGTTACTGTGATCAGTATGTTAGTAAGTCCAAATGATTTTATTTGCCCCAGAATAGGTCGTCCTGCAGTGCCTGATGGTTCTCCGTCATCGTTAATCTTCCAGACATCTTCATCCTTCCCCAAAACATATGCATAACAATGATGTTTCGCATCATGATGTTCTTTCTTAACTTCATCAATTATTCTTTTTGCTTCAGGTTCATCAGATACAGGTGATGCCAGTGCAATAAATTTGCTTCCTTTTTCCCTGTACAAACCGTATGATATTTTTTTGATGGTCTTATATGTGTCCTGTGTATCCATTTTAGTGTGGTAAAATAATAATATTTTATTCAATTTTTCTTAATTGGATCTCTGTACTCACAGATTTAGATAAAAATGGCTAAATTTGTCGTTTATTGTTTTAATGATGGGTGTATTATTAGATGAGAAAGATCTTCAGAAGCTGATTGTAATTGGTGACAGAATTCTGATAAAACCAAAAGTTCCACAGTCTAAGACAAAGAGCGGACTATATCTTCCTCCAGGGGTAAATGAAAACGAAAAAGTCCAGATAGGATATGTCCTTAAAGTAGGGCCGGGATATCCTATACCTGCTGTCAGTGATATTGATGAGCCATGGAAGAACAGCAGTGAAGAGCCAAAATATGTTCCTCTTCAGCCTAAGGAGGGTGATCAGGCTGTCTATCTTCAGAGCAGTGCTATTGAAATAGAATTCAATAAAGAAAAATATATTGTTGTTCCTCAGTCAGCTATCCTTCTGCTTTTACGTGACGATGGGCTGTTTGAATAAACATGAGCATTATGGAAAAAAAATCACTTGAAGGAATAAAGATTCTGATAGTTGAAGATGATCCAGCAAGCAGATTATACCTCAATAAGATTCTGGAAAAAACAGGAGCTGTTCTGTTTAATGCTGGAGACGGAAGCGAAGCTGTATTAAGTGCTATGGATAACCCTGATATCTCATTGATATTGATGGATATCCAATTACCATTATTAAATGGTTATCTCGCAGCAACAAAAATAAAAGAATCTGGTCATACAGGTAAAATAATTGCACAAACCGCTTATAGTCTGGCTGATGATCTTGAGAAAATAAGATCATCAGATTTTGATGATTATATAATTAAACCAATTTATCCTGACCAGCTGATCAATAAATTATCAGAGATCCTGAAAAAAAATAGTTAAACGGACTGGTTAATTTTTTCTATTCAGAATAAGCAGAAATTTCCCTGAAATCTTTAATGAAATCTTCAATTTCATATTTCCATCTTTCTTTTTCTGAAGATAAAGAATTACCGGATTCCAGGATTTTTCTCATTCCATCATCACCTGAAAGTATGTCAAAGGGCATTAACCGGGTTTCATATTCATATGGAGGAAGTCTGAACTTAAGAGTTCCTTCTGGCGTTGTTTTGATAACGGCATTGAAAATCTCAAGGGCTGTAGCCACAGGGTAATAGTTATCCGGATCTGTTACATGTATTTGTATCCCATTACAGTACTCTCCATTATACTTATTGAATGTGGGTATAAAGCCGTGAACACGAAACACGCAGCCACTTATTTTTCTTTTGTCGAGGAAGTCTTTTAATCTGTATGCATTAATAAATGGAGCTCCGGTCAGCTCAAAAGGGATAGTTGTACCTCTGCCTTCTGAAATATTTAGTGCTTCTGCAAGTACTGTCCCGGGATATACCATGGAAGTGTCAATTGATGGCATATTGGGAGAAGGTAATACCCATGGCAGGCCTGTCTCTGTAAATAATGAATCTCTGTGCCAGTCTTTCATCCAGACTATATTAAGATCAGCATTATTGTAATATCTTTCTTTGATCCACAGAGCCATTTCTCCAATTGTCATCCTGTGACACATTGGTATTGATGCCCCCCCACAAAGGTAAAATACTCCTTTTTAAGCACCGGACCATCATAGGGTAACCGTCCTATAGGATTCGGCCTGTCCAGTATCCAAATGGGAATACCCATTTCAGAACATGCTTCAATACATAACTTTGTTGTCCAGACATATGTATAGAGTCTTGCACCTACATCCTGCAGATCAATCACAAAAGCTTCTATGTTTTTTAGCATGTCCCTGTCGGGTTTGCGATTTTTACCATAAAGGCTGAAAACCGGAACATGTAGCCGGTCATCTTTGTGTCCTTCCCATTCTATCATGTTGTCCTGAGTTTGTCCGAACATGCCGTGCTGAGGACCAAAGATGGCAGAAAGATGTATATCCTTCATTTCTGATAGAATGTCTGTTATATGACAGAAATCTGATGCCACACTTGGAGCATGGCATAAAACACCTGTTTTTTTCCCTTTTAATTGACGGGGAAGTTTGTTTCTTATAATTTCAAGACCTGTCTTTACCATATTATGACATTATGATGTAAAGATATGTTATAACAACGGATTTGTTTTACCTGAATTAGGATTACCGTATATGAATATTCTTTCATAAGTTTATAGCTTTAATTGCAAAAAAATGGCTTGTGCTTATAAAAAACAATTCTTCCTTTTATGCTTTGTTCTGATTATGCTTTTGTCCTGCAATGGAAGAGAGGACATAACAATAACTATACTTCAGACTACTGATTTACATGGGGCCATTCTGCCATATGATTACATTGAAAGGTGTAAGACTGATGTCTCTCTTGCCAATATTTCAGGTTATATTAAAAAAATCAGGAAACAAAGGGAGTCACTCATACTTCTCGACGGAGGAGATATTATTCAGGGACAACCTTTGGTTTATTACTATAATTTTATTGACACTGCTTCAAATCATATTGTATCGGAAGCAATGAACTGGCTGGAATATGACGCTGGAACAGCAGGCAATCATGATATTGAAGCAGGCCATCAGGTTTACGACCGGCTTTCTGAAGAATTTAATTTTCCCTGGCTGGGAGCAAATGCAGTCAATACATTAACCGGTGATCCATACTTCATTCCATATATAATGATCCGCAAAAATAATCTTAAAATAGCTGTACTTGGATTAATAACGCCGGCTATACCTTTATGGTTACCGGAAGAATTATATAAGGGAATAGAATTCAGAGATATGCTTGAAACAGCCAGACAATGGATGCCGGAAATACAGAAACAAGATCCTGATCTTATTATAGGTCTTTTCCATTCAGGCTGGGATAGTCGGGACTATAAGAAAAACAAACCTTTTAGTGAAAACGGTTCTGCATCCGTTGCTTATAATATTCCGGGCTTTGATATCATTTTTACAGGTCATGATCATAATTATGCCAATGAACAATTTGTAAACAGGAAAGGTGATACTGTTTTAATACTTAATGCAGGTGACAGGGCAGAAAAGATTGCCCGTGTTGATATTACTTTTTCATCAAGCCGTATCAACGGGAAACAAATAAAAAAAATAACAGGAAGTATTATTGATGTATCGGATTTCAAACCAGACAGGGAATTCACCGGGAGATTCAGTCACCAGGACCATGCTGTAAAAGAGTATGTGGATAAGATAATAGGATATTCAGAAAACACAGTTTCAACACGTGACTCCTATTTTGGGTCTTCATCTTTTGTTGATATGATTCATACTGAGCAGCTTAAGCTGACAGGAGCCGATATTTCCTTTGCAGCACCTTTTTCTTTCGATGCCAGCATAGAAAAGGGAGCTGTTAGAGTGAGCGATATGTTTAAACTTTACAGGTATGAAAACCTCTTATATACAATAAGTATGAGTGGTGAGGAAATACGGAAATATCTTGAATTCTCATATTCCGGGTGGCTTAACACTATGGATGGGCCGGATGATTATCTGTTAAATTATCGCCTAAATAAATACGGGAAGCCTTTGCTTATTAACGGAAGGGCATGGCTGAAAAATCCTGTCTATGATTTTGATTCGGCGGCAGGTATTGAATATGTCGTTGATGTTAGCAAACCAAAAGGAAAAAGAGTCTTAATAAAATCGATGAGCGATGGACGACTGTTCAACACACAGACAGTATACAAGGTTGCAGTAAATTCGTTCAGAGGGACCGGGGGAGGAGGACATCTTACCAGAGGTGCAGGAATAAAAGCTGAAGAAATACCTTCCAGATTGCTTTGTTCAACCCAAAGTGATTTGAGATATTTAATGATAAAATCAATTCAGGAGAAAGAAAATATATCTCCAGAACCATTAAATAACTGGAAAATTATTCCGGAAGACTGGGTAGAGATTGCTTCAAAGAAAGAATACAGACTTCTTTTTGGAGAATAAAAGTATGTTGGACAGGGTAATTGGCAGATAATTTGTTGAATTTATTTTACATGTAACTAAATGGTCAGTGAATTAAAAAATACAGAAAAACTCCCGCTGGTGGAAGAATTCTTCAGCATACAGGGCGAAGGTTTTTTTTCAGGGAAAGCGGCCTGGTTTATAAGGCTTGGTGGCTGTGACATCGGCTGTAGATGGTGTGATTCGCGGTTTACATGGGACCCGGGATTATTTCCTGCAGTGGAAACCGACAGGATCATTGAACATGCAATTAAATCAGGATCAGATTCTGTTGTTATAACGGGAGGAGAGCCTCTTTTATGGAATCTCGATCATTTATGTTCAGAACTCAGAAAAAACAAGATCAGAACTTTTCTTGAAACATCAGGAGCCCATCCAATGAGCGGTATGTGGGACTGGATATGTTTGTCTCCAAAACAAAATATGCCTCCATTGGCTGAAAATTACCCTTTAGCCAATGAACTAAAAGTTATTATTCAAAGTAAAACTGATTTCATTTGGGCAGAGAATAGCAGAAAACTGGCAGGGAAGAAGTGTAAACTCTATCTGCAACCTGAATGGAGGCAATTCGAACAAATTATTCCTGAAATCGTAGAATATGTAAAACAAAATAATATGTGGAGTATTTCTCTTCAGATTCACAAGTACATGCATATACCATAGGCAAATGATGCAAACGAAATACATATTTACTATCTTCATTTTCTCCTGTGTTCTATTATCAAAAATTGTATCACAGGACTTACATTCAAGGTCAAACAAAGCTTTAAAGGCATATAATGATGGCTTGAGATCATACGAGTATGTGGATTATGAAAACGCGGAGATTTATTTTAAACTGGCTTTGTCGTATGATGAAAATTTTCTTGAATCGTATATGATGCTTGGAGAATTATACAGCAGGCAGAATAAGTATGCTCCTGCTGTCGAAAATTATAAAACTGCTTTTAATATCGATTCTTCTTTTTACAGGCCTGCTTATTTTAATCTTGCCAATGCTGAGATGATGATAGAAGATTATTCCGGAGCACTCCTTCATTACAAAGCCTATCTCCGAAGTGATAAGACTTCTGAAAAAAACAGACTTCTTGCGATAAAGAACATAAAAAACTGTGAGTTTGCCATACAAGCTATACTGGAACCTGTTTCTTTCAATCCGGTAAGTGTTGGCAATAATATTAATACAAAAAGTGATGAATACTGGCCTTCTATTACAGCCGACGGAAAGACTCTTATGTTTACAAGACAGGAGCTTATTGGGCATTATTCATTACCATTCAGGACGGCACAGGAAGATTTTTATATCAGTTACAGGTCAGATGATGGGTGGACGCAGGCTGTAAATGCCGGAGCTCCTCTCAATACCAGTCAGAATGAAGGAGCTCAAACCTTATCTTCCAGCGGTAATTACATGTTTTTTACAGCTTGTGACCGGCAAGGAGGATTTGGAAGCTGTGACATCTATTTCTCAGCTTACAGGAATGGTAAATGGACAATACCGTACAATCTGGGGCCACCGATAAATACAAGCGCATGGGAATCAACACCTTCAGTGAGTGCTGATGGCTCTATGCTTTTCTTTTCCAGCAACAGACCCGGAGGCCTGGGAGGAAAAGATTTGTGGTATACTGTTTTGAATGAAAAAGGGATATGGTCAGAACCGGTTAATCTTGGTGAAATTATTAACACAGAGGGAGATGAAATGTCTCCGTTCATTCATTTCGATGGAAAAACACTCTATTTTGCGTCAGATGGCAGACCTGGTATGGGGGGCTTTGATATATGGATGAGCAGAATGAAGGATGATAGTACCTGGACTGAACCCCGGAATCTGGGATATCCCATCAATACAGCCAGTGATGATATGGGCCTGGTAATAGAGGCAAGCGGGCAAAATGCTTATTTTTCGTCAAAGCGTGACAATGAGAACAGGAAAGATATATTTTTCTTCAAACTTGATGAATCAGTAAGACCAAATGCTGTGGCCTATCTTAGCGGCACTGTAATTGATAAGGAAACAGGCAGATCCCTTATGGCTGAATATGAGTTGATCAATCTGTCTACAAATCGTGTGACAATGAGAAATACGACAGATGAAAATGGCAATTTTCTGATATGTCTGCCCTCAGGATTTAATTACGGAATCAATATTTCAAACCCTGGTTATCTTTTTTATTCTGAGAATTTTATGTTTGAAGGAGAACATTCGGTGATGGAGCCACTCATAAAGAAAATTTATCTTAATCCGCTTAAAGTTGGTGAGAAGATGCTTCTTTCAAATGTTTTTTATGAGATTGATTCATGGGAACTGAAAAAAGAATCTGTAGCTGAATTAAATAACCTTGTGGAATTACTTGCTTCAAATAAAGGCCTTATTGTGGAAATAGGTGGACATACTGATTCAACCGGAACCGATGAACATAATCTGATATTATCAGAGAGAAGAGCATTGTCTGTGGTCGATTATCTCGTTAATAACAAGATATCAGTGACAAGACTTACATATAAAGGCTATGGCAACACTTCTCCCATTGGTGACAATGTTACTTATGAAGGAAGAAGGATGAACAGGAGGACTGAAGTTAAAATCACAGGAACGAATAAAGAATAAATGGCCGTATACTGGTGATACGGCCATTCCGGTCTCATGCTAGAGGGTGAGACAGACATTGATATTGCATGGAAAAAACTTATCAGATAGCGATCGTGGAATTAAAATATTTATTTATAGATAAATCTGAACTATCTGCAACTTTCACAGGAATGGAAAAATAAATCCCTGAACTGGTTAGTCCGTTGCATTCAATCCGGATAGATCCGTTAAGAACACTTATCAGTTTTCTGGCCAATATAATGTTAATGGCTGTAACTGTATCATTATACTTCCCGAGTGATTGGTTAACATCCTCAGTATGAAGAAATTCCTTGCATTTAAAATATCCCTGACCGGAGTCCAGAACATAAAAAGTCATCTGGTTATCCCTGAAATAGTAACCAATTTTTATGTACCCCGATTTAGTATTATTCAATGCACTCTGAAAAAGACTACGAATAACCCTGAATACCCTGGCGGAATCAATAATGATATCGACAGCTTCGCAAAAACTTGTTTCAGACACCAATTCGACATTTTTGTTGACTTCTTTCTTTAATATTTCCCTGAATTCAGAAAGAAGCTCATCAAGAAATTTATTGAGTTTGCAAATTTTGTAATTGGGTTTTGATTTCACTGTATCAATAATTGCTGAATCGCAAAAGTTATCAAATAGACCAATTAATTGTTCACAGGAAGCCAGTATCTGGTTGGTGAATTCTTTTCGTTCTGTTTCATCACATCCATCCTGATTCATGAGAAATGAGAAAGCCACTATTGCATTCATGTGTGTCCTCAATTCATGTGACATTCCTGCTAAAACTGTAGGACAATTGACCATAGTATTACCAAAATTATTATCCTGATCATTTACAGTATGATCAACAGCATTCTTATCCACACTATTTTCAGGATACTTTTCCATCTGCCGGGAAATAGATTTGGTACTAAAACACTAAATCGACTATATTAATTATTTGATCTTTCTCAGGATTTTTCTGGCTTCGTTGCGATAAAGACTGCCGGAATTCTTTATGGTTTTAAGTTGATTAACAGCTTTCTCTTTTTCGTCTGTTTTGATGTAACAAAGAGCAAGATACCATTGAGCATCTTCTATGAAAAAGTTATCATTATCGTCTATCACCTCTGTAAAGGACCTCTGAGCTATAGGATAATTTTTCTGTTCAAAATTTGATACTCCATAGAGCATTCTTGATTCCATATAATGAGGATCGCTTGAGATAACTTTGCTAAAATAAACTGCAGCATTCCTGTAATCACTTACATTATAGTAATCGACAGCAGTTATGTAATCTGAATTTACATTTGTGACATCATCAAACGACCTGGACGGGGTGTTCGTCTGTATTTGGTATGTCGTATAATAATCATTGAATAATTCATCAGATTGCACATTTCTGCCTTTGAATAGAACAAGGCTTCCGATAAGCATGAATCCTGCAATTACAGCAGCATACCTGAAAAAATGATTTTTCCCGGTATGTTTTTTCTGCGAAAATGTTGCGGCTTTTTTCTTTTCTATTTCTGAAAGTTTATTCCGCAACTGAAGTACATCACGGTTCCTGAGAACCATATCGGTATTTCTCCGGAGAGCTACTTCTTCCTGAAGCATCCTGTTGCCACTGAGTTCTTTCTCGAACCAGATCCTTTCAGCTTCATTCATATCTCCGGCATTATACCTTTCAATGTAATAAGAAAAGTCAATTGTCTTCATAGTCCTTTATATATTATTATTTTAAGTATTCCATATCTAAGCAGCTATAAATTAATTATATAGCTATAATTTATTTTGCAGTATAATATTATTATACGTATTTTTTTTCAGACTGTTTACGGTCTGTGAACTCAGAACTGCAAATAAACCGGAAGTATCAGAAAATTATGCCTGTCAGAAAAGACAGATACTTTTTATTGGTGTCAGATTTTGATAGGTGGGTTACACGGTTTGACAATGGGCTCAGGAAGAAGTTCATCATGTTCGCCAGATCCTCCACGAACATTAATCATTTCTTTTGTTGAAAGAGCAAATTCAGTAAACATGTTTCTTGTCTTGTCGAAATTCAGGGTTCTTGTTTTCATAATTTTGGGTTTAATTATTGTTACTAATTCAGGGAAATTTCTTTTAGTTACAATACTACATGTCGTATACCCTTAATTTGTGACACAAAAAAAGTTAAAAAAATTTAAAATCAAAAAAAATATTCAGAAAATCAGTTACTTATATATAAAATAAAGTATTAAAAGGAAGAAAATTTGATTTTAATGTTAAATTTTGAGAAATTTCGATTGTAAAAACGTATACAGTCATTGTACATACTCTGCAATATTATGCAATTCCGAACACTCTTCTGCTTTTTTCAGGTTTTTATGTGTTTAATGACGTTTTCTGTTTTTCAGGCTGATGCTTCTGTTTCTTCAAAACAACATTTCAGATTATTACCTGATGAAGAGAACACAGAAAATTATCATACAGAAGCTATCGGGAAAATAAATAAACGGATAATTAGTCTTGTTTCGCTTAATGACAGAGATGGGTTGCTTAATCTTGCCGATTCATTACGTATGGCGATTGACAATGAGGTTACTGACAGTGCGACAACAGCAGAGTACTACTATTATATTGGGGTCTGTTATTTATTAACAGGCAGGTATGCTAAGGCAATATCAGGTCTGAAACAATCTTTAACCCTGAAGAAGGCTCTTGACATAGTTGATGATAATTATCTTAAAGCCATATACAATATTGGTGTTTCCTATAATTTTCTGGGTGATTATATTCAGGTGGGTAATTACATGCTTGATTATATCAATCTGGCAACTGATTATAGCAGTTCTGCTGAAAGGGAAATTGCCGAAGCGTATTCAGCACTTATAGGCACAGCAGTGGAATGTAAAGACTTTGAGAATTTCACTGACTATACAAATAGGATACAGAGTATTCTGAGCAACAACCGGAATACCATAACAGGAGATGATCTGATACGTCTTTATATCAATATAGGTGTTGGTTTTATAAGAATGGGTGATTATTCAAAGAGCAGGGTTTATCTTGAACAGGCAGAATCGTTATTCCGGAATAGCAGAAAGGAAGCAGATGCAGATTATATCAACCTTATCAATAGTCTTGCAGTTACTTACAGTTATCTTGGTTTGCCGGAAAAAGAAGAAGAATACTATAGAAAAGGCATAGAGTTTGCTCTAAAGGAAAATTCTTTCCTTGGTTTCAATATGGTCAACAGTTATGCTATTAAGCTAGGTAACTCAGGCAATGCAGACAGAGGAGAAAAATTGTTGGCTCAAATGGTTGAAAGAGCAGGTCACTGGTATGGTACAGACTCCCGGTACTATATTGAAGTACTTAATAATTACGCAATTTATCTTCTTTCTTATAAAAAAGACATTGAAAATGCTATTAGATTTTTCCGTATCTGTAGCGCTTATCTGGATAAAAACAAAGAAGATAGCGGTTTGCGCTTTCCGGTAATGAATGGTTATGCCAAGGCTTTATACAATGGGGGGCAGCCTGAAAAAGCCCTGGAAAAGATTCAGGAGTTGCTTTTCCAGGGCTCTGATACCCGTGAAGATGAAGGCTTATGGATCAACCCTTCTCCTGAATCATTGAATGCAGACAGGTCAGTGTTGACAACCCTTATGCTGAAATATGAGATATTACGCAATATGTATTCTTCGTCAGAGGATACAGACATTCTCATAGCAGCAGCCAACACATCTGAACTTATTGTCTTTGTAGTGGATAATATAAGAATAAATATAAGTGAAGAAGAGAGCAGGTTAATACTCGGTGACCGTTACAGAGATGCATATCTGAGAGCTATACAGGATTTTGAATTATGTTATAGAACAACGGGAGAACAGGAATATCTTGAGAAGGCTTTCACCTACAGCGAAAAGAGTAAGGTTGCAGGCTTGCTGGCAGCTACAAGAGAGTTAAATGCCATACAGCTCAATATTCCGGAAACAACAGCACAGTTTGAAAAACAACTACAGAGAGAAATAGGCTTTTATAATGCCAGGATCGCTGCAGAAAATGAAAAAAGTAATCCGGACATGGCAGCTGTCAATCTGTGGAAAGAAAAACTTCTGCAGACAATCAGTGTTCGTGATTCACTTGTCTTAACATTCAGAAGAGATTATCCGGGTTATTTCACTATGAAATACCATATCCATACCCCGGATATGAATGATATACCTTCGGTTATTGGTCGAAATTACAATTATCTGAGTTATGTTATTTCAGATAAAATGTTATATATATTTGTTGTGAACCGCAGACATAAAGAACTATTATCTTTTCATACTGATTCTCTTTTTGCGGAAAAAATTGCAGAGTTTCAGAATCTGTTGTCTTCTGCAGAGCTTCATACGGATGCAAGACTGAAATTTGAAAACTACAATCTACTGGGCCATCATCTTTATAAGACGCTGATAGAACCAGTGGAGAAGTATCTGATTTCAGATAATCTGCTTATTTCGCCTGACAATTTCCTTTCTTACCTTCCTTTTGAAACTCTTCTTACTTCCGTTTACACCGGTAATGAAATACTGTACAGGAAACTGAAATATCTCATGAATAATTATAATATATCTTATTCATATTCAGCAACATTTCTCCAGGAAGTTTTAACCAGGCAGTATAGGAACAGCCATAGTCTTGTGGCATTTGCCCCTGTTTACAAAAAAGCTCTTCATCTTGATTCCATTATGTCGCTGCGACATAGCACCAGCAGAGTGTTCTATGATCTGCCTTATGCCAGGCAGGAAGCCCAATATATATCCGGTCTTTCAGGAGGCAGTGTATATCTTAACGATGAGGCCATGGAGTCTGTATTTAAAGAGAAAGCAGGAGAATATGATATCATTCACCTGGCAATGCACACTTATTTGAATGATGTCAATCCTATGAATTCAGCAATGATTTTCATGCAGGATGCTGATCCGTCAGAAGACGGCTTGCTTCATACTTATGAGGTTTATGGCATTCAGCTAAAAGCACGGATGGTAGTCTTAAGTTCCTGCAATACCGGAACTGGAAAACTGTCGAAAGGAGAGGGGATTTTAAGTCTGGCAAGAGGCTTTCTGTATTCCGGAAGTCAATCAGTGGTAATGTCAATGTGGGATATTGATGATAAATCCGGTACTGACATAATGAAATCTTTTTATGACAATCTGAGTAAGGGTATGTCAAAAAGCGCAGCATTAAGGAAAGCAAGGTCACAATATCTGAAAAATGCCAGCCAGCTGAAATCACATCCCTACTTCTGGTCAAGTCTTGTTGTGTATGGGGCTAATGATTCTGTTTTTACATCAAAAAGAAATATCCTGGTATCGATCCCGTTACTACTTATCATATCATTAACAGTTTATTTTTTGTATCGGAGATACTCCTGATATTCAGGGTCTTTTGCTACTATTTTCATGAGAGCTTCTTTTGAAAGGTATTTCTTTCTCCTGGCATAAGTTTCATTCTTCAGATTCATCCTTTGTGCTATTTCCTCATAAGTGAATCCTTCATAAAAAAGATTTAATACGGTTTGTAAATCGGGTTTAAGCTGTTTAAATGCCCTGCTTATTATTCTTTCAAACATCCTTTCATTATCTTCATCAGGATTGTTATTCTCATCCATGAGGTCAGGTTCCAGCTCTATAGTCTTCCTTTTTTTCCTAAGCTGTGAATTCCATATATTTCTGACTATTCCAAAAAAGTAACCTTTCAGATCAGTGGTAAGATTCAGGGTATCACCCGTGATCTGATTATATAAAACAATCACAGAGTCCTGGAATACGTCTGAAACATCATCAGGAGAACCGTTGTTTTTAAGGATGTGCTTACTAACCATTTGATAATAATTATCATAAAGCCAGTTCAGCGTTTTGTCATCCTGGTTTCGTATTCCTTCTATTATCTTGCTATCTGAAACTCTCTTAAACAATCCTGTACGGATATTAAATCAATTACCAAAGATAGTATTTCCCTGAATGAAAAATATTTGATCCGATCTTTGACTGCTATTTTAAAGAAAATTGTTCTATTTTCTAAAAAAAATATAAATATCTTTACTGTGAATAAATTATATTTCCGGATATTTTATGTCATTCCCTTTTGTAAAACAACCTGATGCTATGGATTGCGGGCCTGCATGCCTCAAAATGATAGCCGGGTTCTATAAGAAATCTTTTTCCTTCGAAACAATCCGGAAAAAATGTTATATAACAAGAGAAGGAGTCTCTTTTCTGGGACTATCAGAAGCAGCTGATAATCTGGGCTTTCGTACTCTCGGTGTAAAGATAACTTTTGAAATGCTGGCAGAGAAAATTCCTTTGCCCTGTATTATCCATTGGCGTCAAAAGCATTTTGTTGTGGTCTATAAAATAAAAAATGACAAAATCTGGGTTGCCGATCCTGCCTTTGGTCTGATCAAATATAATAAGGAAGAATTTGTAAAAAACTGGACATCAACTTTGTCTGATGGACAACCAGTAGGTTTAGTTCTTATTGTGGAACCAACTCCTGCTTTGTTCGAAAAAGAAAATGAAGAGGAGAGAACAGATGGATTCAGGTTTTTATTTAAATATTTCCGTCTTTATAAAAAATACTTTTTTCAACTGATACTTGGTTTATTAATAGGGAGTGTAATACAATTACTGATACCTTTTCTTACTCAGTCGATTATTGATATAGGGCTGAATAACAGCGATCTCAATTTTATTTATCTTATCCTTTTTGCTCAATTAGCCCTGGTTATAGGAAGGATGTCTGTTGAATTTATAAGAGGGTGGTTGCTTCTCCACATCGGTACGCGTGTAAATGTGTCTGTTATTTCAGGCTTCCTTCATAAACTTATGTCGCTGCCTGTTGCATTTTTTGATACAAAGCTGACAGGAGATATCCTTCAAAGAATAGAAGATAATAAACGTATTGAGGAATTTCTTACATCAGCTTCTCTGAGCATACTGTTCTCATTTTTTAACCTCTTCATTTTTGGAATAGTCCTTGCAATCTACAATATTAAAATACTGATAATTTTTATAACCGGTTCGCTTTTGTATATTACATGGGTGTCTTTATTTATGAAGTCACGGGCGAGGATTGATCATCAGCGATTTAAGCAGATGTCGGAAGCCAATAGCAAACTGATTACCATTATTAACGGAATGCAGGAGATCAAGCTGACACAGAGTGAAACCAGTAAACGCTGGGATTGGGAAAATCTCCAGGCATCTCTATTCAGTGTGAAAACGAAGGGGTTGGGAATAGTACAGTATCAGACTGCCGGAGCTACTTTTATTAATGAAGTTACTAATATACTAATCACTATTGTTGCTGCTACCGCTGTTTTAAAAGGCAATATGACTCTCGGTATGATGCTTGCCGTGCAATTCATTATCGGTCAGCTGAACGTGCCTGTCAGTCAGATCATAGGGTTCTTCAGATTATCACAGGATGCTAAGATGAGTCTTGACAGACTCTCAGAGATCCACTATATGGACGAAGAAGAGATAAATACGGAAATGAAAGTCAGAAAACTGCCTGAAAAAAAGGATATTTTCATAAACAATGTATCATATCAGTACGAAGGTCCTCATTCTCCTTTTGCTCTTAAAGATGTAGACCTATATATTGAAGACAGAAAAAATACGGCTATTGTTGGTGTCAGTGGAAGCGGAAAAACAACACTCCTGAAATTGCTGCTTGGCTTTTATCAACCCATAAATGGTGAAATTCTTGTTGGGGATACGAAACTTTCAGGGCTGAGTTTAAAAATATGGAGAGAAAAAACAGGAGCAGTAATGCAGGATGGCTTTCTTTTTCCGGAATCTATTGCACGTAACATAGCTCCGGGAACAGAAGATATCGATCAGGAAAAACTGACAAAAGCTGTGGAAGTTGCCAACATAAAGAGCTTTATCGAATCATTGCCTTTGGGATATAATACCAAAATAGGTATTAACGGACATGGATTGAGCGAAGGCCAGAAACAAAGACTTCTCATTGCCAGAATCATATATAAAGATCCGGATATTATTATTTTTGATGAAGCGACAAATTCACTTGATGCAAATAATGAAAAGGTAATAGTGGAAAATCTTTCTTCCTGTTTCGAAGGTAAAACAGTGATTATCGTTGCTCACCGATTGAGTACTGTTAAGAACGCCGACAAAATTGTAGTTCTCGATGGCGGGCGTGTAATTGAAACAGGTAATCACAATTCTCTGATAGAAATGAGAGGCGCCTACTATAATCTTGTAAAAAATCAACTGGAGCTTGGTAATTAAAAGCAGCAATGAAAAACAGGGTAAATGAAATAATATATTCCGAACCTGTTCAGGAAATAATATCAAATCCTCCTGCAAAAATAATCAGATGGGGAACTGCCCTTATTGCATTTGTTTTTATTCTTCTTATAACTCTTTCCTGGATAATAAAATATCCCGATGTTGTTCCTGCACCTGTCGAGATCACCACAGTTAACCCTCCGGTTACTCTTGCAACCAAAATAACAGGACGAATTAATAAGCTTATGGTTGAAGATGGTGAAAAAGTAATGCCCGGACAGTTGCTTGCAGTTATGGAAACAGCTGCTTCATTGTCTGATATAGAGACTCTTAAGTCTATAGTTGATACAATTTCCAAACCTTCTATTCTTTTTCCGGAATCCATCCCTCTGTTTTCACAACTGGGAGAGATACAGAGTTTTTATTCATCTTTTATGAAAGCTCTTGCAGATTATAATTCTTACGTTAATAACGATTATTATGGCAGTAAAATAGTCTCAATAACAGAAGAAATAACAGCTCTTCAGGAGTATATAGAAAGAATGAAGGCCAAAGAACGAATTATCACAGATAATCTTAAACTGGAATATAATAAATATATTAGAGATTCAGGTCTTTATGTTAACAAAGTGTTTTCTGAGAGTGAATTTGAACTATCAAAAAAGTCATATAACAACAGTAAGCTGGAACTCCAACAGGTTCGACTCGAGCAATCTCAAAATATTATTTCTCTGGCTGAGAAAAACCAGTTGCTTCAGGATTACCGGATAAAGAGGGAAGAGGAAAGGCAAAATCTGGCTTCACTCCTGGATGAGACATACCTTAATCTGAAAGCTCAGATTAATATCTGGAGAAATAATTATTTGCTTATAACACCTGTTGAGGGGACAGTTTCCTTTACAAAGTTCTGGAGTGAAAATCAGTCTGTGGTTAAAGATGAACCTGTAATCAGTATAGTACCTCTCGAGCCAGGTGATTTCGTAGGAAGAATTAATCTCAGAATGCAGCGTTCCGGAAAAGTTACACCAGGTCAGACAGTCAATATTAAACTTAGTGGCTATCCTTATCTGGAATATGGTATGGTAAGAGGTGTTGTGAAATCCAAATCGCTGGTCCCGGCCAGTGATGCCTATATAATTGAAATAGACTTCCCTTCCGGTCTTACAACTCTTTACGGGAAAAAGCTTGATTTTACCCAGAATATGCAGGGAACAGCCGAGATCCTCACAGATAACCTCAGACTACTGCAAAAAGTTATAAATCCTTTTAGATATCTGGTGACTAAAAACAGGACCTGATAGTTTATTTACCTGAATAAGGTTCATAGTTATCGTCGCTGCTATCTGACTTGAATAACGATGATGACTGATCGTGCTTATCACTATCAATTTCCGAATGTTTCTTTTTTGAATACTTTTTGTATAATGATAATCCCGATATAATAAAAAGCGTAATTATCAGTATTAATTCAGAGGTGCTCATGTTAATATTTTTTAATCCTGATCAGTATTTTGTGCAGAAATCAAAGATATTATTAATATTTCAATTTCTGAAAATACGAAACTCAAATTGATACGACATCATCTCAGTGCCATTTACAGCTTCTTTTTGAATACCTTCCGGGGATGTCTTCAGGGCATTTATTTAAAGAAAACTTTGACCATAATTAAATATTCAATATTTTCGTAGCTTGAAAAATTCAAAGTGTGATTAATGATGTATTATATCATACTAGAGCTGAAATTAGAAAGGATTGATTATGACAAAGAAAAATCCGGATGACTCTGTTCTGAATGAACAATCCGAAGCATTTGAAGATGCCGGCGGAATTGAGGATGCCAACCAGGCTGAAAAAGCGCAGGAATCAAACTCCGAAAAAACTGAGACAGGAGAAAGTAATAACCGGGATACTGTTAACAAGTCACAGGAAAAAGAAGAAGAAGAAAAAGAAGAAAAAAAGGGAAAAGACCCAGGAAAACAAACTGATGGTATTGTTGCAGGCCCAAAAAGAAAGCGTACAACAAAGTCAGATGATCCTGAAGAAGATGATAATGATGCCTCAGGGGAGGATAATGAAAATCTGGAAAATGTTTCGCTTCCGCCTGTGGATTATTCAGGTTATTCAAAAGATGATCTTGTTGATACTCTGGCTTTGTTAATTGAAAACAGACCTCCGGCAGAAATTCGTGGCGATATTGACCGAATAAAATTCTTTTTTTATAAAAAACTGAAAGCCGAAGCCGAAGAAAGGAAAAATAAATTTCTTGAAGATGGAGGGAAAATAGAAGAGTACAGGGCTTGGGTTGACCCGGCAGAAGCGAAGGTAAAACATCTTATAGACAGATATAAACAAAAAAAATCAGATTTTAATAAAGTCCAGGAAGCTGAGAAATATGAGAATCTGAAAAAAAAATATGAAATAATTGACAAGATAAAAGATCTTGTCAACCGTGAAGAATCTATCAACAAGACATTTCATGAGTTCCGCTCATTACAGAATGAGTGGCATTCAGTAGGAGTAGTGCCTCAGAGTTCCCTGAAAGATCTGTGGGAAAATTATCATCACAGTGTTGAAATGTTTTATGATTATATCAAAATCAACAAGGAACTAAGAGATCTTGATCTGAAGAAGAACCTGGAATCGAAAATCAGATTATGTGAAAAAGCAGAAGAATTATTACTTGAACCAAATCCGGTAAATGCATTCAGGCTTTTGCAGGATTATCATAACCACTGGCGTGAAATAGGACCAGTACCACCGGAATCAAAAAATGAGATATGGGAGCGTTTCAGAGAAGCTACTTCGCAGATAAACAAAAGACATCACGAATATTTTGAAAAGCAGAAGGAGGAACAGAAGAAAAACCTGGAGGCAAAAATAGCCCTCTGCGAAGAAGTTGAAGCAATTAATTTGTTGGATATTAATACTTTCAAGGATTTTGATGCCAGAGCTGAAAAAATTATTGCACTGCAGAAGATGTGGCGAACATTGGGTTTTGCCCCTAAAAAACAAAACACTAAGATTTACCAGCGTTTCAGAGATGCCTGTGATAGTTTTTTCGAAAAGAAAAGAGCTTTCTATGCTGAAAATAAAGAAACACAGCTTAATAACCTCCAAAGGAAGATCGATTTATGTCTTCAGGCTGAAGCTCTGCAGGACAGCGACGACTGGAAAGCTACATCTGACGCACTGATTAATCTTCAGAAAGAATGGAAATCTATAGGCCCTGTTCCAAGAAAACAATCAGATAAATGCTGGAAAAGATTCAGAAAAGCATGCGATCATTTTTTTGACAGGAAAAGCCAGCATTTTTCTGAACTGGATACATCATACGAAGATAACCTTAAAGCCAAAATTAAAATAATTGAAGAACTGGAAAATTTTGATGCAGGAGCAGATGTGCAAACAGCATTTGAGAGTCTTAAGGAATTACAGAAAAAATGGACTGAAATAGGTTTTGTTCCTTTTAACCGTAAAGATGAAATAACAAACAGATACAGAAATGCCCTTAACAAAGAGTTCGATAAGCTTAAAATAGGCGATAACGATAAGAGTATTTTAAAATACAGGTCAAAGCTCGATAACCTGAAAACAAATCCCATGGCTTCGAGAAAGATACGCAACGAACGGGATAAATTTGTTGCAAAAATAAAACAACTTGAAAGCGATATAGTGCTTTGGGAAAATAATATAGGGTTCTTTGCCAAATCAAAAAATGCCGAAACAATGATCAAAGAGGTTGAAGATAAGATTGAGAACGCAAAGAAAATGATCAGTACACTGGAAGAAAAAATAAAAATGATAGATCAGTCAGATCTTGATGTATAAAATGACAGATAGTTAATTCTTTATTCATTTGGCAGACGTAAAATTTGTTTTCGTTACGGGAGGAGTTACTTCTTCTTTGGGGAAAGGCACTCTTGCAGCATCTCTTGCAATGTTATTGCAGGCAAGAGGCTATTCTGTAACTATTCAGAAACTTGACCCTTATATAAAC
>Ga0209723_1001176_pt1 | contig 42924 bp, 40 predicted proteins | sample BiotimSIPDNA_2_FD_185750 | JGI IMG/M metagenome (GOLD analysis project Ga0209723, IMG submission 185750) | Anaerobic biogas reactor microbial communites from Washington, USA - Biogas_R2 time_0 SIP DNA (SPAdes) (version 2) | ecosystem: Engineered > Bioreactor > Anaerobic > Unclassified | place... | reverse complement strand
TTGTCGGCTGTCTTCCACAGCTGTTTCTCCAAAGGCTCGCTGGTGCCGTTTCCGTTCTTTTTTGCCATTATTTGTAAGTCTTAATATTTAAATCCCAAGTTGTAATTTGTCAACCATAAAAACTCCATCTCACCTATTCAGATACTCCTACTCCTCCCCAAAATAATCGTTGTCTATCTTCTTGATCTCATAGACATTGGACGTGGAAACTCCAATGTTGTGATCAATCATTAACTGAGCAAGCCTTTCCCCGTCAATCAGCACAATCTTGGTTTCGTTTTTTGGTGAATAGTCTCTGGCTTCATTCGTGAACGTGGAGCTGGTTATGAAAATCCCCTTTTTGGCACCCTGACCGGCCAGTGCGCCAACAAACTTCTGAATCTCAGGCCTTCCCACAGAATTGCCGATCTGCCAACGTTTCGCCTGGATGTAAATGATGTCCAGGCCGAGTTTATCTTCCTTGATGGTCCCGTCGATCCCTTCGTCTCCACTTTTGCCGATCGCTCTTCCTGCATCTTTTATGGAACCTCCGTAGCCCATTTTCACCAACAACTCAACAACAAGTCTTTCAAAAAAAGAAGGTGGCAATCCGATCACTTTGTTCAGCAAGTCCTGGGCAAGCGATTTTCTTAACCGCTGGTAAGCACCCTCCAGGCTTTCTTCCGGTGTTTCCTTGGTGATCTCTTCCACCTGAACGTCCGTGCTGTCTTCCGGTTTTAGGTTGATGAACTCTAAGAAGGAGGTATATTGCTTCAGGAAGGCAATATTGATATGCTCGGGGTTTTTTTTAAGCACGCCGAGGCCCTCTTCGGTAATGACACTGATGCCCCGTTTTGGAGACTCGATTAACCCGGCCTTCTTCAAATACGTCCGTGCCCAACCCACCCGGTTATCAAAGATCCGCTGGGTGCCACTAGGCAACAACTCCTTGCGTTCATCTTCACTCACCTTAAAATCTTCCGCCAATTCTTCCACCAAATCCCTAAAAACATGTTCCTTCTTGTCCGCTAACTTTTCAAGCAACGGAAGCATCAATGACTGGTAATCAGGTATCATAATCGTTTGTTTGTTATTGATCGTAGCTGTAGCCTAATCATTAGAGACATTATAGTATGTGGCACATAAATAGCATTATACAATCGAACTCATAGATTAAACAGGGTGGTGGGATCACTGCATCTTGGGGCAGCAATCTGTAAAGTTAAAAGATTCGATGATTATTTTCAAGTATTTTCAATCTAAACCAACAAGTTACAGCAAACTGAAACACCACTCACAACCGAAATCAAACCCAAACCGTCCGAAATCAAAGTCTTAATGACTGAATTACTTGCTGTTTATATGCGAAACCCCATAAAAATCTTCTACACCAGAGTAAAAACAAAAAGGGTGCTATAGCCAGCACCCTTTAGCATTCGTTATTAGATTCTAGATTTTGGTAAATGTTAACCAATCTTCATCTACATATTCTCGTAATCTGAATGATGTGTCCGTGAGAACTTCAATATATAAAACAGTATCTTCTGGTGAATCTCCAATTGTAAACAATGTAACGTTATTACCATCCTGTGAAATATAAAAATTAAAATCAAAATATGCTTCGTACGGTAAGTCACTTTCTTCGGAACTCAATCTGATTTTACCATGTATTTTTACAGTAGCCATTTCAGCTATTAAAATTTCTCTTGGTGGATTATATTTTTCCAAAATTATTAATTGAAACTCATTATTCTCGCCAGTGGTGAATGTTCCATTCAATACTTGTAACACATCAATTTGTGCTTGGGTGAAGTGGTCTAAATCCATTGCATCCTGCGGTTCGCAAGAAGTCAACATCAAGGCAAGTCCGGTAAAAATCAAAAATAGCTTTTTCATAACTTAATATATTTGGTGGTTAATGTCTTGAAAATCGATTTTTTTCGGATAAATGACAGGTTTGATCCAATATAATAAAAATGGAATCATATTTCATTGAATGTCTGTTATATAGACGTTTTGTTTGTTAAATTGACACTTAATCAAGAAACGTCTTATCCAAAATCTACTCAAAACGATTCTGTATATTACTTTATTGAGCATATAGACAATGATGAAAACTCAATTGTCATTTCACAAATTTCTGTACGTTGCCTCTCTGTATTTATTTAATTTCCAATATGGCCCAAAATAAATACCCTGAACGTCAAAACATGACGTAGTAGTAAAAAAATGTTAAAAAAAAGTATAAGTGAAAATAGGAGACTTGTTGAATACTAATTTAGAGAAACAAAAAGTAAACAAATCTCTCAAAAAGGATCTTACCTAAAGCCGAGGATTAAGCCAAGGTATCAGTCATCCTCCATTCCGCATACACTCCATTCCGGACCACAAACTCTTGACGCTCCAGAATTCATCGGTATTCGCTTCGCTCATGATCCTCAGCCCCGCCCGGCGAACTGTAAACGGGACCCAGCTCTCCTTCCACTTAAAGATCACATATTGAGTATCTGATATACAAGGTGTAATAGGTAGACACTTTATATAGTTATGTTAATTTGTCTATTCCTGTATATGAAAATTTCACGTTATATAGAGCTTTTAATAATTCAAAACAAATCCGGATGTGAGGCAACAACTTTATAAAAGTGATATTTAAAATATGAAAATTATCACGTTTAAGTCCTGTAATTCAAATGATTGAGGAGCTTTTTAGAATTGAAACCTCATTAAATAAATAATTAATTCATTGCCCGCATAGCCTTTATGTATTTTTGTAGGTTTATTGCTTGATGTTCATCCACCTTACTATCAGATAAATAAAGGCGTACATCTGTAATTGATTTACTTTCCAATACATCAACATCAGATTCACTCAATAAAAATAGAGAAGTGAAATTAAAGTGGGAATAATAAGTTTTCCCACGATATTCTAAGAACTCACATTCAATTTCTACATCAGGGAATCTAAGTTGTGTTTCATCATCAAAAAGAATGATTACACCTGTTTTATAGTAATATGACGTATTTGAAATATTCCTAATATTTAGGTAATATAAAACAGAACCATCTTTTGTAATAACTTTAGAAAAAATAAACTCTGTGTCATCGGGATAATGATTTTCGTCTAAATATTCATCATACAAGTAAACTGAATATGCAATTGAATTTTCATCAGGGCCAATAATTGGCGATATAAGATAGACATCATCCTCGAACTCATCTACTTGTCTTGTCACATCAGTTCCCGGCTCGAGAGTGGAAAATTGAATTTCTTCTCCATAAGTTGTCTCACCGGTGTGACTAGTACAAAAAGCCCTACAATAATATGTTTGATCACAAATTAACATCCCAGATGTGTTCATGGTTATAGTCTGATCTAATGAGTAACTTCTAAAAACATTTCCATTTTCACGTGTTGGATTTGGTGTATCGGATAAGACTAATCCTCTTTCATGAATATCCTCTATAAAATTCTCATAAGTTATTGAAAATTCAACATCACGTTGTGATATTTCAATAAGTTGTGTTGATATTATTGATGGTTCGGGTAGTGGATTTGTTGTGAAAATTTTCTGTTCTCCATAAGCTGTTCCTTCACTATTACTTGCACAAGCCCTTACATAATAGGTTGTGTTTGGAAGAAGTCCAGTTATAGCACAGGTATAATTCCCCTCGCCATAACCGCCGCCGCTTTTGTAGGATTGTTCTTTTGTAGGATTCTCAGATGTGCTCCAGCAGACACCACGGAGTGTTAGTGCATCTCCACCATCGTTAATCACGTTTCCTGAACAATCTGCCGTTCTTACCGTGATGTTGGTTACTTCTCCTGTAGCAACTTTTGGTAGCTGTCGCTTTTCCTCAGGTGCATCCTGTGGAGTACAGGAATTGAACAATAGAGCAAGTCCTGTAATAATTACAAATAGCTTTTTCATAATAGTATTATTTGTTGTGGTTAATGTCTTGAAAATCGATTTTTTTCGGATAAATGACAGGTTTGATCAAAAATAATAAAAATAAAATGACATTTAATTGAATGTCAGTTATATTGACGTATTGTCTGCTAATTAGACACTGTAGAAAAAAAATCATATTCTTAACCAACTAAAAACTATACTTAAATTTCCTTATCGGTCAAAAAGGCAATGATGGAAATACAAAGTTCCGTACAATGTCTCTCTGTATTCATTAAATATCCAGCATGGGCCAAAATAATAACCCCGAACGTCAAAACATGACGTAGTGCAAAAACTACTTTAATAAAAATGGAAAAACCAGAGACTTGACGCATACCAATTAGGCATCAGTCATTCTCTTTCCGCTCCGCCAACTTATAATACTGCCGTAAATTCAGACCACAGGATAAGTTTCGACGAGAAAAAACACAGTTAAGGCTTCAATGCCCAGGCCCAATGATTTTTGGCAAAAAAAATAGACAAGATTCAGCCTACGGCAAGAGTAGTTTGAATGGCGTTTTGGGTTTCCCCTGCTCTGTCTACTGAATTCTCTAAACGATAACTAAAACTACTGTCCTTTACACAAAGGGTTAAACAACGCCCTCTCAGACAAATCTGAATGCCTTAATATGGTAATACAAAAAATAGACAAATAGACAAATGAATTAATCCGAATCCCGTACACAACGAACAGAAAACCCGCGTTCCTTGGTGACGTGGTACCTGTAGAAGTCGCTGTAATTGTAGTTCAGGATGCGGTACCAGGCTTCATACGTATCGTACTGCGTAGAACTCCACCAGATGCCGAAATCACCAACGCCGATGAATGGCCCCATGTTACTGCGGTAACCACCCGGAAGAGCTGAGAAACCGGACTTGTTTCTGTATGCGTCATAAGCGGTATTGGTATTGCCAATTGCTCCTACAACGTCTGAAGCAAGCCATCCCTTCGCATTTGCCAGGGATATAGCAATTTTATTACTTGTAGTAGTACCGTCATAATTGTAGCCGTTGGCAATCAAGTAATTTTCCAATTCTGTCCACTCTACATCATTGGGTAAATGCCAGCCTTCAGGGCAGGCTGTCAGTGCTGCAGGCCAGTTATATAGCACCCCATAGGTTTTATAATTGTTTGTTGCTTTAGCTGCAGTTACGTCTGTGCCGAAATAGAGGAAAACGTAGTAGAAGGCTTCTGTTTCATTTTCTGGAGCTTCATAACTTAGTGCCGAATAATTTACACTAGGAAGATAAGCCAGGTTTTCTGCCATCCATACTTGCTCTCCAATGGTTACTGTTTTATACACGTTGTCATCTCGTGAATCGGTAAAGGTATTGTGAGGGTCTTGAGGGTTAAAATTTGGGGCTTTTCAGCCATTTCCAGCGTCACCGCCCCCTGCATAATAGGTACTTGCCTGGATGCATACACGACTCCATAATCCGTTAATCTACCTTACCTGGGGTGCCATTCTGCATCATTGATAAAGGCTCCCTAAACAAACCTTACTTCCCAGGTACACTGAAAAGCACCCCCCTTGATAAACAACAAACCGGGATCGCTTAAGAATATGTAACAACTCGGATGGTTGACAACAAACAAATATTAGGCTCTATCCACTTAATTATTAAAACTCAATTGTCATTTACACAAAATCCTGGACAGTGCTGTTTATGCACCCCCAAGTTGTCTTATCTTTATTTCAATTAATGCTTTTTGTGCCAATAATGCATCTATCTTTTTCTCCAGTACAGTTATTTCATCATTCTTCTTTTCTATTTCAGCCTCCAATCTTGATTTTTCTTTCTGGTATTCCTCTTCCCTAATAGCCTGTTCTGCCATATACTGATTTAATTGTTCTTTTTCTTCTTCAAGTTTTGTCACCATTTCAGCTATCTCCAATTGCTTTTCTTTCAATTGATCTTCTAGTGATGCCAATTTCTCATAACTTTCCTGTAATAGCTGATTATATTGATCATATAATTCCGGATCCTCCGTAGATACGAGGATGTCTTCAGTATTCCCAATGACTTCCTCTAAGTTTGAGATTTCATCCAAAATATTCGACTCTTCCGCTTCTAATTGTAACAATTTCGCTTCGCACATAATAATTCTAGCTTGCTGGGCTACAATATTTTCTCCCCATTGTAGATTAGTAGCCCCAAGTTCTTTCAGTTCATCTTCTATGGAAGAAACATCACCAGATAATATCGTTTGTTGTTCTTGTAATTCCGAGATTTCTACTTTAAGATCTCGCAATTCTTGATACAAACGTTGCAGTTCATCGTGGTTGTCAGATATGATTGAGTCACTACAGGAATTAAGGACTGGAAAGATTCCCCCTAATAGAATAATTAGTACAAGGCGTTTCATTGAGTATAGTTATTTATATCACCAACCATCTCAAAAATATTTCTGATATGGCAAATGAAATCTTTTAATTAGACTTTTTGAAGATGATGATACTTCCATCGTTAGACAGAAAGTATTCTACAGCTTATAAAGTTACGATTTTTTTGCCTTCCGATAATAAATTGTAAACATCTTTCTAAAAAAGATCTTACCTGAAGCCTATGCATCAGTCATTCTCTTTCAGCTCCAGAACTAATCGGTATTCGCTGCACTTACTCGCTGTCACAAATGCCCACCGGGATAGGATTTGTACTAATGACGATTGGAAAGAGATGCTAGTTCATTCATTTGTTTTTTAGTACTATTCCTGTTGATCACTATGTTTGTTTTGTCATGAATATGGAAAACAGTATTCTTTTTTTTCTTAAGCCATTTGCAGGGCAAAGTCATACCGCCAAAGAAGTCGACTACGCATAAGTCCTTCCATTGCTGTTGACCGTCTTCTTGCGTGATGGAAGTGAAACCCATCATTTCCCATTCCCGGATCATCATTTCCATATCCATACCGTTCATGGCCCCATCCCGGACCAGGTATTGGTCATACCAGATCCTGCGTTTTATGGAATCGGCATTATCGGTTTTATACTGCTTGAAACCGCCCGGGTAATGTTCCTCGATCTTGCTGATGGGGATGATCAGACTGATATATTCAAGTTCAACGGCCATGATTGAAAAATGTTTTAATCTGTAATACTATAGTTTGGTAAATCCTTGATTTAAAATTTTATATACATCCCTGTCCCTCATTTGGAAGAACGGATCCGTATTGATATTATCTTGCAGTAATTGCCCGATTTCAATTTCCCATGCGTAGAAATTAATTTTTTGGTTTGGATTGAGAAGCTTTACATAAGTCATCAATTCGCTCTTATAGTCTGCAACTCCATTTTTTGTTTGATTATCATAGAAAATTTGATAAACCACATAGGCTTTCTCTACATTTTTACAAGCAGAGGCTGTCCTGTGAAAAAACTGGTAGTCAATATTTTTTATTACACTGTCATCTAATTGTTTTGAAAAAGGGCTTACGAGTTCCTTCCAATAGCCGAGAACTTCTTCTTTATTTTTTTGGTTATCTCCCTTTTGAAGCCATTTGCTTATAGGTTCACTGTTCATTTTTACATATTCCGTGAATTTCGCTTCTATGGCTATTTTGAAGTCATGACCAATGATCATCAGGTCTGTCATGGAAGATTTGCCCTTTCCTTTCAGGGGTTTTGTCGGGTACTCAAAACATAATGCAACATCTTTCGCCTGCAGGCGCAACGTGTCGAAAAGCAAGTACAAGTGCTTTTTCGTATTCTTCCAAAATTGGACTAATGGAACACTGGAGGTCCTTATTGAATTGATCTTTGTGCCGGAAAATTGATCTATCAGGGTTTCGTAGTCGTATGAATCCGGATGGCCAAAATGTAAATCTATATTCATGTTCATTTTTATTTTTCCACAAATATATATGGTGAGTACGCCAAAGTATGACGTAGCTACCCGAAGGATCATTTGCGTACTGGAGAGGTAATGTGATAATTTGCATATATCTGATTTATTACTGTATATTTGTGCCAATAAGCTTCTCAGGCGAGTCGAAAGACAGCATACTTGAGGAGCGTTTTTAATTTTGGCTGCCCCTATTCTCTTCTTAGATATTTCTTTCCGTGACTTATGCGGTGATGCTATAATATGTTGCTGGGGGGAGGTAGTAAGTACGTGCTTTTCTTCATAGAGCTGCATCTTTCTGTTTTTGTGCCAGTTACGTGCATTTTTGCCGGGACGGGTACTTACCACCTCCCCCGAAATTCCTGCGAATTCCAGCTTTTGTGGGGGGAGGTAGTAAGTTCGTGCTTTTCCTTGCAAAGCTGCATCTTTCTGGTATTGTGACTGTTGCATGTATTTTTGCCGAGAAGGGTACTTACCACCTCCCCCGGAATTCCTGCCAATTCCCGCTTATGAGGGGGGAGGTAGTAAGTTCGTGCTTTTCCTTGCAAAGCTGCATCTTTCTGGTATTGTGACTGTTGCATGTATTTTTGCCGAGAAGGGTACTTACCACCTCCCCCGGGGGATTACCTTCGCGCCACAGGCGCTCGGTGTTCCCCGGTAGCCGCAGATCAATAGCTTTCCCCGGGGGATTACCTTCGCGCCACAGGCGCTCGGTGTTCCCCGGTAGCCGCAGATGAGTGGCTTTCCCCGGGGGATTACCTTCGCGCCACAGGCGCTCGGTGTTCCCCTGGGGGGAGGCTTCAGATCCAAAAACGCAAAGCAGCAAGGCGCAGCTTTTTTTGAGGCACCCCTTAAAAAATAAATGCATTTATTTTTTAAGGGGCTCCACAAAAAAAAGACACGGACGTTGTCCGTGTCTTTGCGTTTTTGGATCTGGCGGAGAGAGGGGGATTCGAACCCCCGGAACCCATAAGGGTTCAACGGTTTTCGAGACCGCCCCGTTCGACCGCTCCGGCATCTCTCCGTTCATTTCGGGGGCAGGGTTTGTGGTTTGGATCTGAGGCGGAAATTTGCCGGCAGAGGCAAACACGGTGGTACATTCCTGCTTCCCTTAGGGGCTGGCAAAGGTAAGGATTCTTTTTATTTTTTGGAGAAAAATTTGTACTTGAAAATTAGCAGGTACAGGGCGCCGCAGGTGATGGCGCTGTCGGCTATGTTGAAGATGAACTGGAAGAATACAAAGCGGCGGCCGCCCCAGATGGGGAAGTTGTCGGGCAGGACGGTGTCTATGAAGGGGAAATAAAGCATGTCAACGACTTTGCCGTGTAAGAAGGAGGCATAGCCGCCTTCCGGGGGGAACATTCGGGCAACCTGGGTGAGGCCGGATTCACTGAACAGAAGTCCGTAGAAGGCGCAGTCTATGATGTTGCCTACGGCGCCTACAAAAACCAGCGCCAGGCCTACCAGTACGCCCATGGGTGTATCGGGTTTTTTGAGCAGCCTGACAATGTACCACATAATGAAGATGCTCAGGGCTATGCGGAAGAGGCTCAGGATGAGTTTCCCGGTCTCGCCGCCAAAGACCATACCAAAGGCCATGCCTTCATTTTCCACAAAATAGATCTGGAACCAGTTGCCAATTACATGGATGCTTTCGTGAAGGGTAAAGTGCGTCTTGATCCAGATCTTGGAAAGCTGGTCAAGAAACAGGATGGCGGTAATGATAAGAGCAAGGATCTTGCCTCTGGATAGTCTGCGTTTGCTCATGGAGCGTTTAATCTCTGTTGTTTTTGGCTTCAACCGAAAGGGTGGCATGGGGCACCAGGCGCAGACGTTCTTTGGGGATGAGTTTCCCGGTTTCACGGCAAACCCCATAGGTCTTGTTTTCGATCCTGATCAGGGCCGTTTCCAGGGACTGGATGAATTTGTGCTGGCGCAGTGCCAGCTGGCCGGCTTCTTCTTTGGAGAGGGCCGAGGCTCCTTCTTCCAACACTTTGAATGTGGGGGACGTGTCTTCTGTATCGTTACTCTGGCTATGGGTTACCACGGCTTTGAGTTCTTCGTAGTCGGCACGGGCCTGGGCAAGTTTTTCGTTGATCAGTGTCTTGAATTCCTGCAATTCCTCGTCCGAATAACGGAGCTTTTCTTTTACCTCTTCCTTTGCCTTTGGAGCTGTAGTAGTTTGTTTTTTAGTCATGGTCCAAGTTTTTTGGAAAACACAAATGTAGTATATAATTATGATTTCTCAATATGTATGTCAAGTGTGCCGTCTTCCCATTCCACAGGGTGGGCACGCGGGGGTGCCGGGGATGTGGTGATTTCGGTTGCAAGTACCTGTTGGGCAATATATTGTCCAAAGTCAGAGAGGGCGTCTGCGATGTCTTCACGCTGCTCAATGACCAGGCGGATCTTGTCGGTGACTTCCAGTCCGGTGTCTTTTCTCAGGTTCTGGATGCGGTTGACCAGTTCACGTGCCGTCCCCTCCCGCAGAAGCGCATCGGTGATGGTTACGTCCAGGGCTACGGTAAGGGGACCTTCCACGGCTATGAGCCAGCCGGGCATGTCCTGCGAGGTGATGGTGACATCATCGCGTTCCAGGGAAACCTTACCCGACGGGAGTTCCAGGATATAGGAGCCCTGCCCTACGGCTTGTTCCAGGGCGGTGATGTCTTCCTGCGAAAACCGGTTGAGTGCTGCGGTGATGTCTTTCATTTGGGGGCCGTACTTTTTGCCCAGCACCTTGAAGTTGGGTTTTACAGCTTTCAAAATCAGGCCGGTGGTGTCGTGGATGAATTCCAGATCCTTGACGTTGACTTCGCCCAGGATGGTGCTCCGTACCAGTTCCAGCTTGTCGGCCAGAGCCGGGTCCAGAACGGGCATGAGGATCTTGCTCAGGGGCTGGCGGACCTTGATGTTGACTTTGCGGCGCAGGGCAAGTACCATGGAGGTACAGCGCTGGGCCAGGTCCATGCGTTCTTCCAGGGCCTCGTCCACCAGGGTTTGGTCGGCAACGGGCATCAATTCCAGGTGTACCGAACCGTTGCCTGTCAGGTCCAGGAACAGGCGTTCCATATAGACCGGGGCCAGGGGGGCTCCCAGCAGGGCGACGGTTTTCAGGCACGCATAGAGCGTCTGGTAGGCGGCGCGTTTGTCCGGATCCATGTCGCCTCCCCAGAAGCGTTTCCGGTTCAGACGCACGTACCAGTTGCTCAGCTGGTCGCAGACAAAGTCCTGGATCAGGCGTCCGGCCGTGGTCAGATCGTAATCGTCGTAAGCATTCAGGACTTTAATGGTCAGGGTGTTGAGCAACGATATGATCCAGCGGTCTATCTCGGGTCTTTGCTCCACAGGGACACATCCGGAATAATCAGGACCTGCCTGTGCAGCGGTAAAGCCGTCCACATTGGCGTAAAGCGCAAAGAAAGAATATGTATTGTAGAGGGTTCCGAAGAATTTCCGGCGGACTTCGTCTACTCCCCCCTCGTCAAAGCGAAGGTTGTCCCAGGGCTGGGCATTGGTCATCATGTACCAGCGGAGGGGATCGGCTCCGTATTTGTCAAGCATCCTGAACGGATCCACAGTGTTGCCCAGGCGTTTGCTCATCTTGTTGCCGTTCTTGTCCAGGATCAGTCCGTTGGAAAGCACGTTGCGGAAACAGACCCGGTCGTTGACCATGGCGGCGATGGCATGGAGTGTGAAGAACCAGCCGCGGGTCTGGTCCACCCCCTCGGCAATGAAATCGGCCACCTGGCCGAAAGCGGGGGTTCCCAGTTTTTCCAGGCCTTCCTGGGAAAAAGGCATGGAGCCCGAGTCAAACCAGACGTCTATCAGGTCGGGTTCGCGTCGCATGGGTTGCCCGTTTGCCGAGGCGAGGATCCATGTGTCCACAAAAGGCCGGTGCAGGTCTATCTTTTCGTAGTTTTGCCGGCTGAAGTCACCGGGAACAAAACCTTTATCCTTCAATGGGTTGGAGACCATAAATCCTTTGGACACGGAATCTTCGAGGGCTTCGTACAATTCCTGCAGGGAGCCGATGCAGCGTTCTTCGCTGCCGTCTTCGGTGCGCCACACGGGCAGGGGCGTTCCCCAGAAACGGCTGCGTGAGAGGTTCCAGTCCTGCAGGTTTTCCAGCCATTTGCCAAAACGGCCCGTACCGGTGGAGGACGGCTTCCAGTTGATGGTGTCGTTGAGTGCCATCATGCGTTCCTTAACGGCAGTGGTCCGGATGAACCAGGAATCAAGCGGATAATAGAGGATGGGTTTGTCGGTCCTCCAGCAATGGGGATAGTTGTGGACCATTTTTTCAATTCTGAATACCCGTCCGTTCTTTTTCAGCCACATGCATATCTCCACATCCAGAGAGTCCGCCCCGGCAGAAGATCCTTTACCATCCTTCCATTGCGGGTCATATGCGTTTTTCACGTACCGGCCGGCAAAGGGCGCGTAGGTTTGGACGTCCACCCTCGAGCTCACAAAAGCCGGGTCCAGGTCTTCCAGACGGTAGAATTTCCCTGTTTTGTCGACCATCGGGCACAGGCTGCCGTTGCTGTCGGTCAGCAACAGGGCGGGTATGCCGTGCTTTCTGGCCACTTTATTGTCGTCGTCCCCAAAGGTGGGTGCAATATGTACAATACCCGTGCCTTCCTCCGTTGTGACAAAATCGCCGGTCACCACACGGAACGCTCCTGCTCCCGGGTTGACCCACGGGATGAGCTGCCGGTAGGAAATGCCTTCCAGCTGCTTCCCGGTAAAGGTGGCATCTGCCTGTTGAAAAGGCAGGGCTTTGTCCCCGGGCGTATAGGATCCCATGGGAATCTCCGTGTTCTTTTCAGGAAACAGGGTTTCCTTCAGGTCTTCCGCCATGACTACGGATACGGGATCACCGGTATACGGATTGCAGGTATGCAGTTTGACATAGCGTATGCCGGGCCCTACGCAAAGGGCGGTATTGGACGGCAACGTCCAGGGGGTGGTGGTCCAGGCCAGGAAGTATACGCGCTCCCCTGCCCTCTCAAAGAGAAATGCACTTGTGTGGTCTTGTATGATCTCGAATTGAGCCGTACACGTGGTATCCTTCACGTCCTTGTAACAGCCGGGCTGGTTCAGTTCGTGGGAACTCAGGCCCGAGCCGGCAGCCGGAGAATAGGGCTGTATGGAATAGCCCTTGTACAGGAGGCCTTTCTGGTATATGTCCCTGAGCAGGTACCAGACCGTTTCTATATAGGAGTTGTGGTAGGTCACGTACGGACGGCTCATGTCCACCCAGTAGGCCATTTTTTCTGTGAGCACCTCCCACTGACGCGTATAGCGCATGACCTCTTTTCTGCATACGGCATTGTATTCTTCTACGGAAATGCTTTTCCCTATATCTTCCTTGGTTATGCCCAGTTGTTTTTCCACGCTCAGTTCTACGGGAAGTCCGTGCGTGTCCCAGCCCGCCCTGCGTTCGACCCTGTAACCGCGCTGCGTCTTGTAGCGGCAAACCGCATCCTTGATGGTGCGTGAGATCACGTGGTGAATACCGGGGATCCCGTTGGCCGAGGGAGGCCCTTCAAAGAACACGAAAGAAGGTGCCTGGGGACGGTCTTCCACGCTGCGGCGGAAGGTCTCTTCGCGGTTCCACTTCTCCACGATCTTTTCCTGCATGGCAGGCAGGTCAAAAGTCTTATATTCAGGGAACTTCATAATTAACAGGGCTAAAAATAGTTTGCAAAGATACGAATCTTACCTATCTTTGGAAACATGTTGGCAAAACTTTCATTCAATTACATAGATATCATACTTCTGATAGTATGGATCATAGCCGTTCTGGAAGGCTTGTACAAAGGTCTGATCAAACAGGTTTTCGGCATACTGGCGCTGATCCTGGCCTGTTACGTATCGTATCATTTTACAGGATTTGCTGCCGACCGCATTGTGGAATGGTTCGGATGGAACGGGGAAGGGTTACGTATCGTGGCTTTCATTGCTACTTTCATTCTGGTTCTGATAGGGGTGACCTTACTGGGACATCTTTTGGACAAGCTGCTGAAAATTGTCCTGCTTGGATGGCTTAACCGCCTTACCGGAGCTATCTTCGGATGGATCAAATGGAATATTCTGGTAGTGATCCTGGTCTATGTGCTAAATCTGTTCGATGCCATGGCTTCTTTCCTGCCTGCCGAAGCCTTTGCATCATCCCGCCTGTACCCGGTGGTTGATGCATTTTCATCCATTCTGCTTCCTTATCTTTCCTTCATGGAATAATTGTCTCTTTTTCCTCTTTATCTTTTTTGTCCACGGATTTCTTTTTCTGCGACGTAGGTTTGCGTTATGAAGACAACCGAAAAAACCACCTACCCTGCGCTGGAAAGGGCATCATCAGGTGATCATTTCCTTCCCGGAAAGAGAAGGACGGGGTTTGTTATTTTTTTCATTGCGGTAGTGATGGCCACTGTGTGGGGGATGGTTGTTTTTCTGTTGTTTGTATCCACGGAGCTGTCTTGTGTGAAAGATCCGGGATTCGCCGGAAACAGGGAGATGCGGGCTCTGTTTCCCCGGACCGGATACGGAGGGGGAAGAAAGACAGCTCCTTTTTTTAACGTATGCGAGAATGAAGAAGATACGGATACGGCAACACCACATCAGTGATTGCGGAGCGGCATGCCTGGCGTCTGCCGCCGCCTGGTTCGGATTGCGCTTTCCTCTGGAGCAGATCCGGCAATGGAGCGGTACGCAGACGCACGGCATTTCCGTACAGGGGATTCGTGAAGGGGCCAGAGCCCTGCATCTGGATGCCCAGGCTTACGGCCGCAGTCCGGATGCCGGACAGGCCGGGGACGAAGTGTTCAGACACCTTCCTGTTCCGTCGGTCCTGCACATGATCCGGGAAAACGGACACAGCCATTTTGTAGTCTTTTACGGAGTGCGTAAGGGCCGGCACAGGAAAAAAATCACCTGCCGGATCATGGACCCGGAGGACGGGAGGATGCACCGGCTGGATACAGACCGTGTGACCGGCGAGTGGACGGGGGTGCTGGTTACGCTCACTCCCGGGGAAGGATTTGAAAAAGGGAACCATATCCCGGGATTTCTCAACAGGATAATGGTGTTGATGAAAGGACAGAAAAAAATGTTCCTGGGAGCGCTGGCCGCCTCGTTCCTGTACACCTTCACGGGCATTGCCTCGGCTTTATTCCTCAAACAGATCGCCGATGCGGTGATCCCCCAAGGGGCGGAGTCACTGCTGCGCCTGATGGGACTGGCCATGATCTATATTGCCGTATGTGCGCTTTCACTCAATATGTTCCGGGTACGGTTCCTGCTCCGGACCGGGTTCAGGACGGCATCCCGCCTGGTGGAAGGATTCTACCGGCACATCATGTACCTGCCGCAGCGTTTCTTTGACCAGCGGCAATCAGGCGAGCTGGTGGCCCGGATCAATGATGCCTTCAAGGTAAGCACCTTTCTCAGCACGGGATCCCTGACCATAGCGCTGAGCTTTTTTACGCTGCTCTTCTCCTTTGTGGTCATGTTTTTGTTCAACACCCGGCTGACATGGATCTGCATGGCTTCACTGCCACTGTATGCAGGTATCTATTATCTGTTTGACAGGCGCAACAAAGACACGCAGCGCAGGATCATGGTATCGCAGGCGGCCCTGGAATCGGGACTGGTGGATTCTCTCCGGGGAGTGGCCCAGATCAAATACAATACCGCACAGGAACATATGATAGAAAAGGTTCGGGAACGGTTCGGATCGTACGTGAAGAATGCCTACAGGGGCGGGATGAACCAGCTGTGGGCCGCTACCTGGGGCGATACGCTCACCCGGGGAACAGGGCTGGCCATTTTGTGGACCGGGGCAACGTTCGTGACACGGGATTGGATGACATTTGGCGAATTACTTACATTTTATGCACTAACGGCCTATTTCTCGGCCCCGGTAACGGAGATCATATCGTTCAGCCAGAAATACAGGGATGCACGGATAGCCTCTGAACGGCTGTTCGAGATCATGGAGCTGGAAACGGAACAGGAGCCGTTTCCCGTCAGCGGGGATGTGCCTTCAGGCAGCAGACCCGGCTGGCACAGGGGCGACCTGGCCGTAGAGGAATTGTCTTTCCATTACCCGGGAAGGCCTGTGCTCTTTGATTCTTTCTCATACACTTTCCCGGCAGGCAGCATTACCGGGATTGCCGGGGAAAGCGGCTCGGGTAAAAGTACGCTTGGTTCGTTGCTCCTGAGGATGTACCTCCCCGACAGAGGCACACTTACACTGGGCGGCATACGGGCGGAAGACGTCCCTCTGGATACGTGGAGAAAACACGTGGGGATCGTACCGCAGAAAGCCGAATTGTTTGAAGGGAACATCCTGGACAATATCACTTTGGGAGACAGTTCCCCCGATATGGAACGTGTGTCCGTGTTGTGCAGGGAGCTTGGACTGGACACCTTCCTCGAAACACTCCCCAGGGGAATCCTGACCCCCATCGGAGAACAGGGTGTGCAACTTTCCGGAGGACAGCGGCAACGTGTAGCCCTGGCACGTACCGCCTACGGCAATCCTTCCTGGATTATTATGGACGAAGCCACCTCGTCGCTTGACAGCACTTCGGAATCTTACGTGCTCAATGCCTTGCGCCTGTGGAGCAGTCAGGGAACGGGGATCGTGATCACCGGCCACCGTATGTCCACCCTGTCTGTTGCCGGGAATATCCTGTTGCTGGAACGGGGAAAGATCGCCGAGGAAGGACCTCACGGAAACCTGATGGGTAAAAACGGAAAATACGCTGCCTGGTGCAGGCAGCAGGGATTATGATATAAGCAAACGCGCGCTTGCCGGCGGAATCTCACGCGCCTGATCAGTGAGAAATTAATTAAAAACCAAAATGATTATGAGTGATTATGTGATGCGGAATTTTGGGTTCGGCAAACTGGATGAATCCATCCAGTACGTAGTTACCGGGGGAGATTCGGAGTACGGTGTCCTGGGTGAAGTACTGGAAGATCTCCTGAAGGGACTGGCGGGAAAGATGGGGAAGGCAGGAGTCCTGGTTACCATGCTCGCCGAAAATGTTGACAGTTTCATAGCAGGATTCAGAGCGGGATGGAACAAATGAAAACTTTGAACTGCAATGGATATCTGCCGGGTTTTGTGTCGCTGGACGACAATGCCTGCTGCGCCGTTACGGGAGGTATGACCGCTCCCGGGTTTGATTCCGATCTTGCCTACATGCTGGGAGAAATCCTGGGCCAGGCATTCCGGGTGCTTTACGATCTGGGGGCGAACCTGATCGGTAAACTTAAGAAAACGGCCGTACCGGCCTAATGCGTAAATATTTGTTTATAGCCTATCCCGTTTGGCTCTATGTTCTTTTCACCTTCCCGGCCCTGATCGCAGCTGCCCTCCTGAAAACGTTACTGGGAACCGACCCCCTTATCGCTCACATGGCGGGAGCAGCAGGTATGTGTCTCACCTATATGGCGGGGAAGCGAAAAAGAATGAAACGACTGCCTGCGGTGCCATGGAAAAGGATCTTCCGGCTTTCCGGACTGATGCTGGCTCCCGTGGCTACGCTGACCGTGATCCTTACGGGAAAGGCTTTTTCCAATTTGGATTGGAACACCTACCTTCCGGTAGTGCTGGGCACCTTTTTCTGGGCTTCTTTGAGTGAGGAATTGCTGTTCAGGGAATTCCTCATCACGCGTATGAAAGAGACCGGTATGACCGCGTGGGTAATGATCCCGCTTACGGCCCTGCTGTTTTCCCTGTGTCACCGTCCGGAAACGGGTTCACTCTTCCTGCAGCGCCTGGTGACAGGGATGTTACTCGGGTGCCTGTACCTGGGGAGCGGGGATATTGCCCTGACTGTTTCCACGCACTGGATATACAATACGATCGTCTATACCTTTCAGACGACACTGCCTTCGGTGACCCTTCTGTATTCTTCAGGGAGGGCAGGTCTGAACGTATTGTTGTGCCTGCTATCCCTTTTAGGCACTGTTGTTGTATATTCTATAAATAAAAGTAAATTTGCAGGATATACATAGCTAAGAATATGAAAAAAAGTACCGGTCTTTTATGGCTTTTTGTTTTGATCCTTCCCCTGTCCCTTCATGCCCAGAAAAAATGGTCCCTTGAGGAATGTATCCGATATGCCTGGGAAAACAATCTGACGATCAAACAACAGGAGCTGAGTGTGGCACAGTCCCAAAACTTACACTTTCAATCCAAAATGGCGTTTAGCCCCTCGGTAAGCGCCCGCATCAGTGAAAACGTAAACTGGGGCCAGTCGGTGGACCTGTCAACGCTAACCATCCTGAACCACGTCCGCAGTACCAACACGGGAGTAGGTCTCTATGCAGATATGGACCTGTTCACCGGTTTTCAAAGACTCAACACGGTCAAACAGGAGCAGGTAAAACTGAATATAGCCGTCCAGGAAGTGCAAAAACTGCGTAATGAAATTTCCATCGAGATCACGCGCGGTTTCCTGAATGTGCTGCTGGCCGGGGAGATTCTCCAGGCAGCCGTTCAGAGCCGTGAAAGCGTAGCTGAACAATGTTCCAGGACAAAAAAACTGGTAGATGCCGGCAGCCAGCCGCTGAGTGCCCTGCTGGAGATAGAATCCCAGCTGGCTACCGAGGAGCTGCAGGTGGTCGACGCCCAAAACAGCCTCAGGACGTATTACCTGAACCTGTCCCAGCTGCTGGACCTGCCCGAGGGAGAAGCATTTGAGATCGTGATCCCTCAGTTGGAAAGTCTGCAGGAAATGGAGCCGGTTTCCGTGGAAGATCTGTACTACGCTTCGCTGGAGCTGCCACAGATCAAAAAGACGGAATACAACCTGGAACAGCGCAAATACGACCTGGCCATCGCCCAGGGAGGCCGTTATCCGCGTCTGTCGCTCTCCTTCGGGTATTCCTCGTTCTATTCAGACGCCAACAAGAAAAAAGAAGACCCGGACCCCGATGAAGGTACGGGCGCCAATCCCATAGATGATATCTTCGGCGGTTCCTCGGCCGGGTTCTGGGAACAGATGAAAAACAACAACAACCCGTCCATTGGTCTTTCACTCAACATTCCCATTTTCAACCGCTGGCAGGTCAGCACCAATGTCAAAAACGCACGTCTGGGCCTGGAAATGGCAGAACTGGAAATGAAGAACGCGCAACATATGCTTATGAAGGAAGTACAGCAGGCAGCCAACGACGCCACCTCAACCTACCTCAGGACCCGTGCTACCGAAAGGAATGTGAGGGCCATGGAAGAATCTTTCCGTTACGTGCAGCAGAAATTCGACATCGGCATGCTCAACGGTACGGATTATATTGTTTCCAAAACAAACCTTTTCAAGGCGCAGAGCAATTTCCTCCAGGCAAAATACGAACACGTATTCAAACTCAAGATCCTGGACTTTTATAAAGGCATTCCCATAACGTTATAATCAATATCCCATGAAGAAATCTGTATTGTGGATCATCATAAGTGCTGTCGTACTTATTGTCATTCTGATCATTGTAGGAAAAACCCGTTCAGGCAAAGGCACTCCCGTTACCGTGGCGAACCCCGTAGTCAAGAACATCACCGAGATCATCCCGGCCAACGGAAAGATCCAGCCTGTGACCGAAGTCAAGATCAGTCCGGACGTGCCGGGCGAGATCGTGGTCCTGAACGTTGCAGAAGGAGATTACGTGAAAGCGGGACAGGTCCTGCTTCAGATCAAACAGGACCAGTACATATCTGCACGTGACAGGATGAGGGCCGCACTGAACCAGGCCAGGGCACAACTGGCACAACAGGAAGCGCAATTCCGGCAGGTGGAACTCTCCTACAACAGGAACTTTTCACTTTACGAGCAGGGAGCCATTTCCCAGGCTGAATTCGAGGCCTCGTCCTCTGAATATTCCATCGCAGGGGAACAGCTGAACGGAGCCCGCTTCAACGTTCAGAGTTCCGAGGCAGGACTTGCCGAGGCGGAAGAAAGCCTCGCCAAGACCACCATTTTCTCTCCGATGAACGGCATCGTCTCCAAGCTGGATGTGGAACGCGGGGAACGGGTGGTGGGAACCAGCCAGATGGCAGGAACCGAGATGCTTCGGATTGCCAATTTTCAGGAAATGGAAGTGCTGGTAGATGTGAACGAGAACGATATCGTACGAATCAAACAACGCGATACGGCCCAGGTGGAAGTAGACGCCTATCCGGGGCGCAAGTTTCTGGGCGTGGTGACCCAGATAGCCAACTCGGCAAAGAACATCGGTTCTGCCCTGGAGCAGGTAACCAATTTTGAGGTCAAGGTGTTCATCCTGCCGGAATCATACCGGGACCTGGTTGAGGACGGTTCTCCAACGCCGTTCAGACCCGGAATGTCGGCCTCGGTATCCATACAGACTGAAACCAGGTACCAGGTCACAGCCATTCCCATCCAATGCATCACCACACGCTCCGATCTTCTTGCCGACAGTGTGAAGGTCCAGCTCGGTCCCAACGAACTGGTAGAACAGGTTTTTGTGCTGCGCGATGACAACACCGTGGAAGCTGTGCGGGTTACCTCGGGACTGCAGGACCACATCCACATCCAGATCACCAGCGGGCTTACCCCTGCGGACAAGGTGGTTACCGGCCCCTACTCTGCCATTTCACGTACACTGGCAAACGGGACCAAAGTGGAACCGAAAACCGAAGAAGTGGAAGATAAAGCAAGCAAAGACACCAAAGTAAGTGCAACGATTTCTGTTAATTGAGACCAGTACGGCGGTCTGTTCTGTTTCGCTCTCTGAAGACACCGGGATCATAGCCCGGCGCCAGTCGGCGGAGCCCAGGGTGCATGCCTCCATGCTGGCCGTTTTTATTGATGAAATCCTCCGGGAATGCGGTCTGCAGATCAACGATTGCGCCGCAGTTGCAGTCAGCGGCGGTCCCGGATCGTACACAGGACTGCGCGTCGGTGTCTCTACGGCCAAAGGTCTTTGTTTTGGGGCTTCCATTCCCCTGATACACGTAAGTTCCCTGGAACTGATCGCACAACTGTATGTCGAACAGGCTCCGTTGCGGGATCTGTACCGTATTTTCCCCATGATAGACGCCCGTAGGATGGAGGTGTACACCGCACCCTTTTCGGCCACAGGCAGCGGAACGGGAATGACAGTGCAGAGAACCGGGGCAGACAGTGCCGTAACCGTGACGGAAGATAGTTTTCTAAGGGAACTGGATTCGGGTCTGGTCGTTTTCACCGGTGACGGAGCAGAAAAATGCAGGAACGTGATCTCACATCCCAACGCAAGGTTCGTCCCGCTGGAATCCCATGCAGACGGAATGGCAAAGGCTGCGGCAAAAGCTTATGCGGAAAAGGACTTTCGGGATGTGGCCTATTACACGCCGTTTTATCTGAAAGAGTTCCGGATCACGCCCCCTAAAACAGACGCTGCAGGCGGCTGATCACCTCATTTACATTCCCCAGGCGGTCAGTGATGTCCCCGTTCTTCTGAATGATGAAGTAAGTGGGAATTTCCACGACATTATAGGTAGTCACGGCAGAAGAATAGATCCCCCTTCCGTCGCATACACTGATCCAGGGCAGGGATTGGTCCCTGACCATGGTGGCCCAGGCTGTTTTATCGGTATCGAGTGCTACCTGGTAGACTTCCAGCCCGCGGGGTGCGTACCGGTGGTATACCTCGAGCAATTCACTGTTGTCAAGCCTCATCTGCACATTTCCCGAATGCCAGAAAGCCAGCACAATGATTTTTCCTTTCAGGGAAGACAGACAAACTGTTTTTCCGTCCAGACCGGGCAGGCAAACGTCGGGAAAATCGGACAGTTCGGCTTTGTCCAGGGCATTCTCCATGCCCAGGGCCTTCTCCATACTTTCGTATCGGTCCCTGACCGCAGCTACGTACTCGGAAGTAGGATAATCCACATACAGTGAATCATACACCCTCCTTAACAGGGGGGCATCCCTGTTGTCTGAAAAGACATACAGCTGACGGGGAAATGAATGAAACACTACCGCTGTGTTCACAAAAGAACGGGGATGTTCGTATATGAAACGAATGGCAGCCTGTTTGTATTTCACGAAAACAGATCCCAGCTCCATCCCGAGGGCTTCCCGTGCACTTCCGGTGGCCTGGTCGTACATCCGGTAAAGGGAATCAAACCTACCGGCCGTTTCTCCCAGCCTCTTATCGGCCTGCCCCAGAAGAAGTGACTCCGGAGAACCTTCTATATGAACTTCCTTTCCGTCCTTTCCGGTACGGACCTCCACGCGGTCGCCTTTTTTAAGTACGAGCGAAGTGATCTTTTTTCCGTCAAGATACAGGTAATAAAACCCGGGGTTGTCGCCGGCGGTTGCCAGTTCGTATGTAAAATCACCTTCCTCACTGACTTCCAGTGTGTCCAGCACAGTTTCAGCAGTAAAGTCCAAACGTTTGAGAATAAGATGTTCATCCCCCTGAGGGCGGGCTACATTGCCGCTTATGCGGATTTCATCCCCCGAGCTGCACGAGGAAAACAACGCGGTGCCCAGAACGGCTGCCGCAAATAAGATCTTGTAATATTTCATGATGGTATTATTCGAATTTGTCAGCAATGGTGCGACATATGCTTTGCATCTGGTCGGCAGGGATCCTGCATGCGGGCCGGCTCAGGTTCATATCTCCTTCCGAGTCCATGGGGATCAAATGTATGTGGGCATGCGGGACCTCAAGGCCCAGCACGCCCATCCCTATCCGTTTACAGGGTATTGCTTCCTTTATCGCGCGGGCCACCCTTTGTGCAAAACAGAAAAGGTCTCCCAGCTGTTCAGGGTCCAGATCAAAAATATAATCGGTTTCCTGTTTGGGAATCACCAGGGTATGTCCCGGTTTGCGGGGATTGATATCCAGGAAGGCAAAAAAACGATCGTCCTCCGCCACCTTGTAGGAAGGGATCTCTCCGGATACAATACGTGAAAAGACAGTAGCCATATCAAAGAGATATTTCGAGGATTTCATATTCAATCATGCCCGAAGGGGTTTCGATGCGCGCGACCTCTCCTTTTTTCTTCCCCAGCAATCCCTTCCCTATGGGGGAAGACACGGCCAGTCTGCGTTCTTCCAGGTTGGCTTCACTTTCTCCGACCAGGGTCACTTCCATTACGGCTTTGTTCTTAAGGTTCAGGATCTTCACCTTGTTCATGATCTGGATCACCTCGGTATTAAGCCTTGACTCATCCACGACTCTTGCATTGGCGAGGAGATTCTGCAGCTTGGCGATCTTCATTTCCAGCAAACCCTGGGCATCCTTGGCTGCATCGTACTCGGCATTTTCGGACAAATCTCCCTTATCCCGGGCTTCTGCAATGGCGCGGGCGGCGGCTTCCCGTTCCACGGAGGTCAGCCTGTTCAGTTCCAGTTTTAGTTTCTCAAGGCCTTCGGCCGTGAGATAATGAGTCTTGGTCATAATAGTCAGTTATCGTTAAATAAAGCAGAAGAAGAACCCTGCATGAGCAGAACTCTTCTTGATACAAATATAATACTTCTTTATGAATCAACCAAATTCATCGAATTTTGGTCTGAGAATCTCTGAAAACAATACGGCCTGCCTGGGATTGAATCCGAATTTCCGATGCTCCGACGGGGTTTGCTGTTCCATTTGAACGTCCTGTTGATCCGCGTAGTGATCGGTTGCGGCAGGAGCTTCTTCAGGTAGTTCCGTGTCCTGAACGGAGGCCCGGGCATATTCGTATGCAGGCCTTTTGTATTCCGCTTCAGGCAGGACCACCGTCCGTCTGGGAAGACGTGCGGCTGCCTGTTTTTTCTTGGACCGGGCGTTAAAGATCCCGAAGGCAATAGCCAGTACGCTCAGCAGGATGGTAACCAGTGTATCAGAATTCATAATAAATCTTGTTTGTCTTTCTTCAATTGCTCTTTCAGCGCATCCAAAGACGGAAATGCGATTTCATGTCTGTGGTGTTGCAGTATGCGGACCGTCATGTCCAGTCCGTAAATGTCGTCGTTGAAGTCAAAGATATGTGTTTCAATGGTATGTTCCAAATGATCGGCCACAGTCGGACGGAATCCTATGTTCATCATACCCTTGTACCAGGTACCGTTCACCCCGGCTTCCACTTTGTATACCCCGTTGGCAGGAAGCTGTTTCAGGGGTTCGTAGAGTTGCATGTTGGCCGTCGGGAATCCAAGTGTTCTCCCTATACGGTTGCCTTCCACGACGACTCCGTGCAGGCGGTATGGATAGCCCAGCCATCGGTTTGCTGTTTCAACGGATCCCGCAGAGAGCGCCGCCCGGATCTTTGTGGAACTGATGTGTTCTCCCTGCGAAGACACGTACTCAGGGACACGGACGACCTCCAGACCGGTGTTACGCGCTTCCTGGTGCATGGGGGCTGTATCGCTCACGGCATCAGATCCCAGACGGTGGTTGTATCCGGCCACCAGAATGTTCACCCTGTAGCGGTCCCGCAGATATTCCCTGAAAAAAACCCCGGCGGAAACGGCTGAAAGATCCCGGGTGAAATGTATCACCTCAAAGTCATCCACTCCCAGTCCAAGGACCATCTCCTTTTTTTCTTCAAGCGAAGTAAGCAGGCGGAATCTTTGGGCATCCTGCTGCAGTACGGCCCTGGGGTGCGGCCAGAAGGTCAGCACCAGACTGCGTCCACCCGTTTGCCGCGCCGTTTCCACCAGGGAGTTCAGCACGGCACGGTGTCCCAGGTGGACCCCGTCAAAAAAACCAGTTGCAGCTACAACCATTTTACCAGTGCAAAGTCCTGCCTGTGAGGCATGTTAGGGTTATTTGCATAAATTCTGGAAGCAATATAGTACGATCCGGCCGCCTGGGGCATCAGTTTACAAACGTATGCTGCCTGGCCGTTGGAAACATGTTCCAGACGATAAGGGACGATCTCGTCAATGATGGTAGCTCCGTCCCTGCCGCGTGTGGTAATCACCATCTCGACGCCAATGTCCTCCGCAGACAGGGCGCCCAGATAGAGCGTAATCCTCGATTCACTTTCACTTCCCAGGGTAAGTATATCCTTGCTGTCGTTGGGGTGCGTGTAGGATAACACTTCCAGGGATGGCCATTCCCGTTCCATCCGTTTTTTCCAGAAAGCCATTTCCCTGGCGAGGGCAAAATTCCGGTCAATCATTTTGGCATGCCTTTCCGCAAGCGGCTTGTAGAACTTCACTTCATAGTCTTCCATCATGCGGTTGGTCGTAAAGTTCCCGGCCACGTATGCCACCGTATTTTTCACATGCTGTATCCATTCAACGGGGATCCCTTCATGATTCCTTTTGTAGAACATGGGGGCGATCTCATTCTCCAGCATATTGTATATGGTGGCAGCATCCAGTTCGTCCTGGTATTCCTGGTTTTCGTAGGTTCTCTCTTCGGGAAGCGCCCAGCCCGCACCTTTGCGGTATCCTTCCACCCACCAGCCGTCCAGCACACTGAAATGCATGACCCCGTTGAGAGAGGCCTTTTCCCCGCTGGTCCCCGATGCTTCGAGGGGACGCGTGGGAGTGTTCATCCATACATCCACTCCCTGTACCAGGCGTTTGGCCATTTCCATATTGTAGTTGGGCAGGAAAAGGATCTTCCCTATGAACCGCGGCATGCGGGATACTTCCACGATCCGCTTGATAAGGTCCTGTCCGGCCTTGTCGTGGGGGTGAGCTTTTCCGGCAAAAAGGAATTGCACGGGCCTTTTGGGATTGTTGACCAGGGCATCCAGCCGTTCCAAATTGGCAAAGAGCAGGTGCGCTCTTTTATAAGTTGCAAAACGTCTGGCAAAGCCGATGGTCAGGTAATCCTTGCTCAGGGCAGCCCTGATGGCCACCACGTCCCTTGGAGAATAGAATTCAGGGGCACTTTCGGTACTCGACAGGGCCAGGACAATCCTGTCCATCAATTTTGCCCTCAGTTTGTTTCGAATATCCCATATTTCCTTGTCTGTCACACCGAGTATTCCCTCAAAGCAATCCCTGTTGTAGTGATGGGTCCCAAAATCCTTACCGAACACCCTGGCATGTAGCTCTTTCCATTCCGTTGCCGTCCAGGTGTGGTAATGTACTCCGTTCGTCACATAGTCAACGTGGGATTCCTGGGGCAGGTAACCCGGCCACAGGGGGTTGAGAATATCCCGGCTTACCAGTCCGTGCAGTTTGCTTACCCCGTTGATCTCCTGGGACAGATTGGCAGCCAGAAAACTCATGGAAAATTTCTCATGGGAATCGCACACATCTGATTTCCCAAGAGCCATAAGAGTTTCCCAGGACGTTTTCAGTCTTTCGGGATAATGCGAGAAATAGGGACGGAGCATATCCTCAGTAAAGGCGTCATGACCGGCAGGAACCGGTGTATGGGTTGTGAAGAGAGAAGAAGCGCGCACTACTTCCCTGGCTTCCTCAAAGGAAAGGTTCTCGTCAACCACATATTCCCTGATCCTCTCCAGGCCCGTAAAGGCGGCATGTCCCTCGTTACAGTGGTACACATCGGCATTGATCCCCAGGGCCCGAAGGGCACGTATCCCTCCTACCCCCAGCAGCAGTTCCTGTTTCAGGCGGTTTTCCCAGTCTCCTCCATACAGCTGGTGGGTGATCCCCCTGTCTTCCAAAAGATTGTCTTCAAAGTCCGTATCCATAAGGTAAAGCGGGGTCCTGCCCACTTCCACCTTCCACAGGCGGGCATATACATTTCTTCCGGGAAAGGCAATACTGACAGTGGTCCAGTTGTCGTTCCGGTCACGAACCGGCATCACGGGAATCTTCTGGAAGTCGACTACTTCCCTGTCGCTTACCTGGTCACCCTGGGCCGAGAGATACTGACGGAAATACCCATAGCGGTACAGCAGGCCCACACCTGTAATAGGGACTTCCTTGTCTGAGGATTCCTTCAGATAATCCCCGGCCAGTATGCCCAGGCCGCCGGAATAGATCTTCAGCGTCCAGTCCAGGCCGTATTCCATGCTGAAATAAGCAATACCGGGACCCTGCAGCTTTTCCCTTCCCTGCATATATTCGTTGAACCGGGCTTCAACTTTGTTGAGCTTGTCGAGGAACGATTTGTTCTTTTCCAGCGCTTTGTATTTTTTATAGGGAATCCTGTCCAGCAAGACAATGGGGTTCTTTTCCACCTTTCTCCACAGATCAGGATCTATTCCGGAAAACAAATGCCTGGCATCCTGGTTCCATGACCACCACAGGTTCCGGGACAATACTTCCAGGAACAGCAGGCTCTGAGGCAACTGTTTCTGAATGGTGATCGGAGACCAGGTAGGAGATGAGCGGAGGATATCCCTGCGCAGCGTGCTGCATTCCTCTCTTTTTATGGGAAAAGCTCCCAGGTTCTCCACGATTTTTTCCAGGGCAATGGCATAAGCTTTTTTATAGTATTTCAACTGGTTGTTCCACAAGGCTATGGTGGAAACATCCCGGGCGTTCTCCCGTACCCCGAGGGCTTCCTGAGGCGCCAATTTGCTCAGGCGCCGGATCACGCCGGCTACATCCTTGACGACCGATTCGTGGTTGCTGTCGTTTCGGAATACGATCTCAATGCCGGGATGCTCTTTCTTGTATGTTTTTTCCACCCACAGTCCGAATCCGGCCAATGACGTAGTGACGGTAGGCACACTGAATGCCAGGCTTTCCAGGGGCGTGTAGCCCCAGGGTTCGTAATAGGATGGAAACACGGAAAGGTCAAGTCCGATGAGCAGTTCATAATAGGTCTTTCCAATGAGTCCGTCATCGCCGTTCAGGTAACTGGGAATAAAGATGACCTGCACGTTGTTGTTTTCCAGGTTGGACAGCCCCTGCTCCCGTATCACGTTGATCACGGGATCGTATTCCGGCTCATTCAGATAATGTGAGGTAAAACGGTCGTCATATTCCTTGCGGGGCCCCTTGTGGTTGGCGGGGATCATTAAAAAGGCAAGTATCTGGCGGTCCGCTCCGCTCCGTTCCCTGTTGAGCAGGGCCAGGGATTCGAGGAACACATCGATCCCTTTGTTCTTGAACTCATACCGGCCGCTAATACCAACAAGGAAAGCATTGTTGTCCACTTCCCTGCCCAACATGCGGGATGCAGTGCCGAGCAGCGTTTTCCTGCCCTCCTCGCGCTTTTGCTCAAAAATGTCTGAAGAAGGGATGATACTGTTCTCAAAACCGTTGGGAGTGACCACATCGGGCTCCTTTTCCAGGAAATGTCTGCATTCACGGGCAGTAATGTCACTGACGGTCGTAAAGGCATCGGCATAGAAGGCAGCCGTCTTTTCAAGGGAATGTTTTGCGATCAGGTTGTATTCCCTGGCCTTTTCCGCCGGGTTGTAAAATTCCATATTGTCATACAGGGGGAGCATGTTCCCTGCAATGGAACGGCCCAGCACAGTGGCGTGCGTGGTAAATGTGGTCGCCACGGGAATTTTTATGGATTTCAGGTAAAGCAGACCGGTCCCGGTCATCCATTCGTGGAACTGGGCCACGCTTTTGTGATGAGGCGCCAGGTTGAAACGGACAAAGCTTTCTATGACGATACCGGAGGCATAGCCAAACAGGGCCGGTTCTATGTAATCCCACTGGCCGCTTATGGAGTCGAGTTTGAATTTTTTCCAGAAATCGGTGAAGATCTCGTCTTTTTTTGATATGTAGGATGAGAAATCCACCAGTACGGCTATGGGATTTCCCGGGACATTCCAGCGTCCTACCCGAATTCTCAGACCTTCCTGCATGGCACGGTCTCTCCATGACCGCAAGAGCCTGGGATCTTCCAGGAATTCGGGATTTTGTTTTGTTTCTCTCCATACGTCGGGACCAATGAGAATATGCCTGTTCTCCATATCTTTGGACATATTCAGGGCCTTTGTAGCGATCACCGTATGGATTCCCCCCACTTTGTTACATACTTCCCAACTCGCTTCAAACAGATAATCGGGGATCAGATTCAGTTCACTCTTCATACTTTCTTTTTCGTTGCGCGCAAAGTAATATCACTCAACACGTTCATATAGTTTATAAATGCCTCGTACGGGGTGTCGTAAGGATTGAAATATTTGTGCACGTCCCCGTCCGAAAAGAATTTGGTACACATATAATAAAAATGGTCGCTCGCCTGCAGCCGGCGGAAATCCCTCTGTAATTCGGGATCATTGCTGTCCCTTACCTGGTTCTCTATCTTATAAAGATCGGCAAATGCTTCTTTCTGCAATTCGTTTCCCAGCCAGGCACTGATATCGCGTTCCTCGTCTGCCCAGCTTATGGCATAAGGCACGTTTAGGGGTGCGATGGGCTGGTGTTTTTGTGTGGCCTGCGAGGGAGTCAGGACCTCCAGGTCGGCATGGCTGAGGATCATCCCCGGCAATGCTTTCAGGAAATTGAATATCCCGGAGGAAGCCGTCTGGTGTTCTCCAAAACTTTCGTAATCCATAAATATGTTCACGATGTCATCTTTTTCGAGGGCTCCTGCGATCCATGCGGCATATTTTTCGGCCGTCAGCGGCCAGTCACCCCAGTTCCTGTCAGAAAAACGGAATGCGATATCGTCACTCAGCCTGAAATTCCTAAGCAACAGTTTCAGTTTGGGATTGAGCGCGTTCACATAAAGATAGTCCGGACTTTTCCATCCCAGGATGTGACGGGCACCTTCGGTCAGCATGGTGGTAAATCCCAACCCCGCAACCATTTCCCCAATTGTGTCCGAATAAATCAACTCGGTATTCCTGAAGGCCCTGGGCTTTTGTCCAAAGTGCTTTTCAACGGCCTTTACGTGCATGGATATCTGATCCTTGAATTTTCTGGGCGAAATGAGGGAGGAAAGGGAATGGGAATAGGTTTCGGCAAGAAATTCCACATGCCCGGTATCGGCCAGCTGACGGAAAGACTCCAGGGCTTCCGGAGCATACTGTTCCATTTGCTCCATGGCGATGCCGCTGACGGAAAAGGCTATCTTAAAGGCCCCGTCGTATTTCTTGATCAGATCCAGCATCAGCTTGTTGGCAGGGATGTAGCACCGTGAAGCCACCCGCGACATGATGGTTTTGTTGGCAAAATCATCAAAGTAGTAATGGTTCTTTCCTATGTCAAAAAAACGGTATTGACGCAACCTGTACGGCTGATGCACCTGGAAGTACAAACAGAGTGTCTTTTTCATATTATTGGATTTTTGATTTTTCTTCTGTTACCGATTCGTAGATATGCTTGACTTTCAGGGCCGCGTTGTCCCATTTCAGGCTGTTTACCTCTTCCAGTCCGCAGCGGACGGTCATCGCGGTTAAGGCAGGATAGGTCAGCAAACCGTAAATGGCATCGGCAAGGGCATTGACATCCCAGAAATCCACCTTGATGGCGTGATTCAGCACCTCGGCCACTCCCGATTGTTTGGATATGATGGTGGGAACGTTAGCCCTCATGGCTTCAAGGGGTGATATTCCAAAGGGTTCAGAAACCGAAGGCATTACATAAACATCTGAATAAGCGAACATATTCTTCACATCCTCCCCGCGCAGAAAACCGGTAAAGTGGAAATGGGAGGATATACCCAGTTTGGCCACACGCCTTACCGAACGGTTGAACATATCGCCGCTGCCGGCCATCACAAAACGTACGTTCTGCGTTTTTTGCAATACCTTGTAGGCAGCTTCGATAAAATATTCCGGTCCTTTCTGGAAGGTGATCCGGCCCAGGAACGTAACGATCTTTTCGGGAACACCACGGCTGATTTCCCGGTTTTCAGCCGAGCTGAAATCCACTGCGTTATGGACCGTGAAGACTTTGGAGGGATCTATGTGGTAGCGGTTGATGATGGTATTGCGGGTAAGGTTGCTGACGGCAATCACCCTGTCCGCAGCTTCCATTCCCCTTTTTTCCAATTCGTACACCTGTGTGTTCACGTTTTCTCCGGAACGGTCAAATTCCGTGGCATGCACATGTATGACAAGGGGTTTGCCCGTCACACGCTTGGCAGCGATCCCGGCCATATAGGTCAGCCAGTCGTGGGCATGGATCACGTCAAAACGGTTTTGTCTTGCGATGGCGGCTGCCACCAGCGAATAGCGCATGACCTCTTCCATGAGGTTGTTCCCGTATTTGCCCGAAAATTTGTATTTCTGTCCGAAAGAGATCCGGAACTCATTCCATTCCTTTTCCCTTTCCAGGTCCACCTGTTCTTCAAACTCATCCGGTCCCAGATAGGGAATCAGGTTGGAGGTGACTTTCAGGAACTGCACTTTATCAAAGATACGACGCGCTTCTTCTTTTGTGCGGAAGGCCGCCACATCACTTGCATTGATAATGCGGACCGCGGTCTGGTCCTCGTCTCCCGAAGCCGAAGGCATCACAAACAGGACTTCGACCTGATGTTTCGCAAGACCCCTTGTAAGACCGTCGCAGGCAGTCCCCAGTCCACCGGCTATGTGCGGGGGAAACTCCCATCCAAACATCAATACTTTCATTGCTTCTTGTATTTATCAATGAGTTTCATAACACGCAATATCTCGGCAACGCTCCGCGCGCTGGAAATGCACCCGTGCGGACGGTGCGGCGGATTGCCGTCGTACAGTTCTGCCACAGACCCTATCCCGTGCTCTGTCATGTCTTCTTCAAAAGCGCCGATGAGTTCTTTCGCACAGCCTGCAAATCCCTTCCCGTGCAGGCGGAATTGCGCATCTGCATAATGTCCCAGAAGCCATGGATATACCGATCCCTGGTGACAGGCCGTGCTCCGCTTTACGGGGTCTCCTTCGTAATGACCTTCAAACAGGGGATTCTTGGGAGACAAGGTTCTCAGACCCCTTGTCGTAAGCAATTCCCTGCTGCAAACCTCCAGAATGATGTTGATAGTCTCGTCATTCAAGGGGGTATAAGGCAAAGAACAGGCAATGATCTGATTGGGCCGTGTAAAGATATTCTGTCCCGTCCTGTCAACGTAATCAGCCAGGTGGGATCTTGATTCACACCAGAAAAGAGGCAGGAAATTTTCCTTAACCAGTTCCGGAATAAATTTGAATTTTTCAATAAATGCATGGTCCCCTGCCTTTTTGGCAAGGTCCAGTGCAAAGCAGACGGCATTGTACCAGAGTGCACAGACTTCTACAATATATCCGTTACGCGGGGTTACAGGGAGTCCGTTCAGTTCCGAATCCATCCAGGTAAGGGCTGTCCCTTCTTTTTCCGCCCAGATAAGCCCGTTGGGATGCAGGCTGACCCTGTCTGTCCCTTTCCGGTAATGCTCAAGGATCGATTTCATGATGCTCCCGTAGGTATTCCAGAGATCTGCTTTCTTCCCTTCCGCCTGCTGGTATTGCTGTAATGTCCAGAACAGCCAGAGTGGCACATCTGCCCATCGGTAGAGTTCCTGTTCCTGTCCTGTGAGCGTGTCCAGTCCGGACCTGAACAAATTGATGTCGCCCGATGCGGCCAGTGTCAGGCCGGGCAAGGCTATGGCTGTATCCCTGGGACATTTTCCCAACCAGGGATATCCTGCGATGACCTGTGTTTTTCCGTTCCTTTTGATAAGGAATTGGGAAGCCGCCAAATTCAGGCATTCCCGGTAAGAACCGCGGGAGGGCCTTTTGGCAATCTCGGCAGAGAACAAGGAAGTCAGGCGGGAGGGATCAGCTGGTTTGAGAGATGCGGAAAAGACTATGCTCTGGCCTTTTCTGATGGGGCATTCAAAATATCCGGGAACAAAAAGGTCTTCGCGGTACGCATATCCCCTGGCTCCCTCCTGCAGGTACTCAATGTTCTTGTACCAGTCCGGGAAGGGGACAAATTCGTTGATTACATTCAACTGCATGTACAGCCTTGGGAATCCTTCATAAAGCCTGTATCCCACCCCTTTTTCCACATGGGAATGAAAGATGTCGGCTGTCATGTTGGCATACGTCAGTTCGTGGATGTTCCGGAAAGCCAGGAAGGGTTTCAGCCGCAATGTGGTGGGAGAATGGGCGTCCAGAAGGGTATAACGGATAAGCAGCTGCTCCTTGTTGTGCAGGAACACGATCTCTTTGCGGAATATCATACCACCTATCCTGTAGGTCAGGACAATGTTTTTATCCATCCCGAAGTCAATAATGTACTTATGACCTCTGGGTTCGTATATGCCCGGATAACGGTGGATTCCCAGGTTGAACGCCTGGTCATGCTGAATAAGGGTTTCGTCCAGTGAGGACAAAAGCACGTAACTTTCTTCGTGCAACGCATCCACCGGGACGGCAAGGAGTGCGTGGTATTTTCTTGTGTTGCATCCGGTAAGGGTCGTATTCAGATAACCGCCAGCCCTGTTGGTGGAAAGGATCTCCCTGTTCAGTGAATATTCCAGGTTCCCCAATTCGTGTTTATTGAACTGTAAATATGCCATAATTGTCTCGTTATTCCAAATCCTTGCAAGATACGAATTATTCTTCAATCAGGACCATAGCGGTCCTTGAAGGCAGGTAGAGGAACAGTACGTTAGTCCCCCTTTGCGGCACGGTCAGGTGTGCCACATTCCGGTCATTTCTCCCAAATCCTCCGTACAGTGGACTGTCTGTATCCAGAATACAGCGGTACTTGCCCGGTCTGACCTCCATACCGTAATCCGTATAGGAACGGGCAGGACTCAGATTGAAAACAAACAGCAGGCGTCCCCGTTCAAAAGCCAGTACCTGCGATCCTACATCCTGCACTACGGCACGGGGTGGTGAATTGTACAAATTCTGTGCCCCGGCCATCCGGACCATATCCCTGTCGAAAAGTTCCAGCTCCCCGTAGCGCAACAGCCCGTTGTCGGCCAGGGACCATTGCCTGCGTGCGTAATGATAACTCCATCCGTTCCCTTCCCTGGGAAAATCTATCCACTCAGGATGACCGAACTCGTTTCCCATGAAATTCAGGTATCCGTCTCCCGCGGTCGACAGGGAAAGCAACCGGATGATCTTGTGCAGGGCAATCCCGCGGTCAACCGTCAGGGACTGGATGTCTTTGCTCATAGACGTGTACATATCCTTATCCATAAGCCTGAATATAATTGTTTTATCACCTACCATGGCCTGGTCGTGACATTCGGCGTAGGAGATGGTGTGTTCGTCCCGCCTTTTGTTGGTGAGCTCGTAGAAAATATCTCCCACATGCCAGTCTTCATCCTTGAGTTCCTTGATCCATTTGATCCAGTGGTCTGCCACACCCATGCTCATCCGGAAATCAAAACCCATGCCTCCCTTTTCCAGAGGAAAGGCAAGTGTGGGCATACCGCTCACATCTTCGGCAACGGTAATCGCCTGGGAATTGCATTCATGAATCAGCCTGTTTGCCAGTCCCAGGTATGTGATGGCATCTTCATCCTGATTCCCGTCAAAGTAATGCCCGTATTCCGTGAAATCGCGACCCAGACCATGATCGAAATACATCATGGAAGTCACCCCGTCAAAACGAAAACCGTCCAGACGGAATTCCTCGATCCAGTATTTGATGTTGGAAAGGAGAAAATACAGAACGGAGTCTTTACCGTAATCGAAACAACGGGAAGACCAGAGCGTGTGTTCCCCCCGTGGACCGGAATGGAAATACAGATCATACGTGCCGTCATAACGGCTCAGTCCTTCGATCTCATTTTTCACGGCATGGGAATGCACCAGGTCCAGGATGACGGCTATGCCGTGGGCATGCGCCTGATCGATCAGTTGTTTCAGTTCTTCGGGTGTCCCGAAACGGGAACTTACTGCAAAGAAGTTGGATACCTGGTATCCGAAAGATCCGTAATAGGGATGTTCCTGGATGGCCATAAGCTGGATGGTGTTGTATCCCAGTTTTACGATCCTGGGCAGGACTTTCCTGCGAAAAGAGTCAAATCCGGCTATGCCGGGTTCTTCACCGCTCATGCCAATATGGGCTTCGTAGATCAGGGGGTTTGTGACACGGGGCGGATTATTGTGTTTCCAGCTGTAGGGAACGGGAGGATCCCATACCTGTGCGCTGAAGATCTTGGTTACCGGATCCTGTACACAACGGCGGGCATAGGCCGGCAAACGTTCTCCCGATCCCCCGGGCCAGTCTATGATCCACTTGAACAATTGCCCGTGCCGCAGCGTATCAGGGGGCAGTTCCAGCTCCCAGTCGCCCGGTCCGGCCGGTCTGAATTCATATGCGGGATCTTTTTTCCAACCGTTACACTCTCCTGTCAGGTATATGGCGCTGGCGTTGGGAGCCCATTCCCTGCACACCCAGCCGGCGGGTGTTTTGTGGACACCGTAATACAAATGATTGTTCACTGCGAGGCTCATCGCAGCATGAGTTCCGCGGATCACGTCTGCTTTGGCCAGTCGCATCTGATGGCGTCTCCAGATAACAGGCTTAAAAGGTTTCAGGTAAGGGTCGCCTTCCCAGATTTCAAGGTTTTCCATGATCAGAAATTATAACGTAACATGCAGTTAAGCCGCCAGGTGTATCCTTTCTTCCCGTCGTGATTCCTCCGGTCCCCGTAAACGGCCTCGATCCCCAACAGTCCGTGTTCATAGATCTGCCAGAACGTATTCAATGCAGCGTAATTGGTGTTTTTGTAAAGATAACCCGGAGCTCCTTCAAAAGGATCCACATAAACCTGGGAATAGACCAGTCCGGAGAAACACCGGTCGGACCAGTGGCGTTCATAGGCTGCATAGTATCCCAATACCCTGAATTTGTCCAGGTCCCTGTTCCCGTCCAGGTACACATCGTATCCCATACCTCCCAGATCCTGGATATAATGACCGATCCCTGCCCCGGCCGTAGCCTGGAACATGATCACATCCCGGGGAGAGAGGTTCACGTGACCTGAAACAGCCAGCCCGTATCCACGCTGCTTTTCCAGGAAACGCATCACCCCGCCCACTTTCATGTGCCATTTCTCCCGGTCGTATCCAAACGATGCAATGACATCGGGAAAACGCTGCCCCATGAGTATGACATCCTCGGTACCCGTCACCAGGTCCTGCAGCATGGTTACTTCCGGATCTTCAAGAGACAAGTGGAAACTGACCCCGTTGACAAAATCCCATCCGTACCTCACCTGTGGCTGACGCAATCCGTTCAACCCGCCTGGTCCTTCCCCGTCCACAGTGGCGGGAGAAGCTTTCAGGTCCATGATGTTGCTCCAGGTCTGGCCTATCAGTATGTGTCTGACTTCTACATAGGCGTGCTTGAGTGAAAAGGCATTGCCCCGGGCCGTAAAGCCTCCCTCGATGTATGCCTGCAGTTTCCCGACAGCGGTGTTCCCTATCAATTTAAAAAAGAGCCTGGAACTGCTTGCATCCAGGTTAAACCTTCCGCTGCGCAGATCGCTGGATTCCATGGGAATGAGGGAGGTGACCATATCCCTGGACAAAAAACCTGTCCCGTCGTAGTATGCGTAACAGGACACGTACCCGCCCATCCCGAAAAGAAATTTTTCGCTCTTGTCGATCATTACAAAACGGGGAGGCGAAGGATCGTGAAACACCTGTGAGGTGGACTCACGGAGCAACCCTATCAGGGAATGGGAAGTCGTATCGGATCTTACCAGCTTCATGCGTTCCTGCCCCGGGAGCGCCCGGACGGTTGAGATGACAAGCAACAGGCAGATGACCCCTGCAGCGGTCCTTTTATTCCTTTTCATACGAATCAATCGCTTTTTCGGCATCCTTACTTACCTGATGCAGGTAGTTCCTGCAAAAAGTGACCAGTTCCAGCGCCCTTTTCACATGAGCGGAGATCTTTCCCAGGTCGGCCCCCGGTTGTTCCAGGGATGCCACCAGGGTGTCCAGTTCTTCACGCGCCTGATCATAAGTCATTTCTGATTTCTTTTTCATAGGGTCATTTTTCTGTCTTTTCCACGATTGCATCAAAACTTCCTTTGAAGAGCAAGGTGGTTATCTTGTCTCCCTGTTCCAGGGCAGAGGCATCGAGCAATGCTTTGCCTGCGTACAAAGTCAGGGAATATCCCTTTTGCAGCAACGCCAGGGGATTGTTCCTCCGGATACGCTGCTCCAGTAATTCCAGATGGTGTTCGTGCTGCCCCGTAAGCCAGCGGACCGATCCTTTGATATCCTTGACCAGGTGGTCCAGGTCTTGTCTTTCAGCAGAGATCCTGTTGTGGACCGCCCTCTCCAGGCGGCGGGACAGATTGCGCAGGTCCTCTTCCTCATCTGCCAGGCAGCCGGCAAGAAAATCGGCAACGGCCGTAGGCGTTTTCAGTGCCAAGTGGGCCACCCTGTCGGCGATGTGTACATCCCGGTGATGTCCTATTCCCGTCACGACAGGCAGCGGGAACTGTGCAATGTGGGCTGCCAGATCGTAATTGTCGTAGCAATGCAGGTCGGTTGCGGCCCCTCCTCCCCTGATCATGACCAGCAGGTCAAAATCATTCCCGGCCTGCATCACCTGTTCCATTGCCGAGATAATACTTCGGGGAGCTTCGGCTCCCTGCATCTGAGCGGGGAACAGGCCGAGGCTGAAACCGTAACCGGAGTGTCTGATGTGATCGGTAAAATCCTGGTATCCGGCGGCAGTTTCTGATGAGATCACGGCCAGGCGTAACGGCACACGCGGGAAGGGCAACTGTCTGTTCATCTGCAGGATCCCTTCCCTCTCGAGTCGTTCCATGGTTTTTCTGCGCTCCAGTTCCAGGCCTCCCAGGGTATAGGACGGATCCATATCGGTAACCACCAGGCTCAGGCCGTACAAGGCGTGCATCCTGGGCATGACACACAGCAGGACCTGCAGGCCGGCACCCAGTTCCATGCCTGTGCTTGTCTTAAAATAAGGACGCAGCATAGTAAACACACTTGCCCAGATGACTGCCTGGGCCTTTGCCACAAGGCGGTCCGTATCGGGTTCTTTCTGTACAAGTTCCATGTGGCAGTGACCGTTGCGGACAGCCAGCTGACTGATTTCCGCGCGAACCCAGCATGGCTTTTCAAATGCTTTACTGACAGCTTCTTCCAGACGTTTTTGAAGGTCTGTGAGATCCATTGAGTCCATATGACAAATGTACGTTAAAATATGAAAAAAACATTATCTTAGCCCCATGGAAATTAAACAGGCCAGATACCTATCAAGTACTGTAAAAACAGAAGACCAGCCGGGTAATGCCCCTCTGGAATTTGCCTTCATAGGCCGGTCCAACGTGGGGAAGTCTTCCCTTATAAACATGTTGTGCCGTACCTCGGGACTTGCCCATACTTCTTCCACCCCGGGCAAGACACAATGCATCAACCGTTTCCTGATAAATGAACAATGGATCCTGACAGATCTGCCCGGTTACGGATTTGCCAAAATTTCCAAAACAAAAAGGGCACAGCTCGAGTCGATGATCCTGGATTATATTGAGAGATCAGAACAACTGGTCCTGTTGTTTGTTTTGCTCGATTCCAGGCATCCCCTCCAGAAAATTGACCTGGAGTTTTTACTCCGGCTGGGGACAGCGCAGATCCCCTTTGCCCTGATCCTCACTAAAACGGACAAACTTTCGAACCCGGCTCTGGAAAAGCAGACGCAACTGATTTCCGGTGCCCTTTCCGAGTACTGGGAACCTCTTCCCCCGCTTTTTGCCGTTTCTTCGAAAACTTCGGCTGGAAGAAAAGAAGTTTTGGATTATATTGAAACCATCCTGTCCGGGACCCTGTGATTCTTTTTTTTCTTCTTATCTTTGTCCCATCTTCTAACCAAAGGGACAATGGATCATCTGCATTTATTTAAAGTTTTCTCATGCCGCGGATCCCGATATCTTGCCGAACGCATAGCCTCCCATCTGGGTCTGCCCCTGGGATTGTCATCCGTTACCACTTTCAGTGACGGAGAATTTCAACCCGCTTTCGATGAAAGTGTCAGAGGGGCTACCGTTTTTATCATTCAGTCAACGTTCCCTCCGGTTGACAACCTCTTTGAATTGCTCCTGACCATTGATGCGGCCAAAAGGGCCTCGGCTTACAAGGTGATTGCCGTCATGCCCTATTTCGGATGGGCCAGGCAGGACCGTAAAGACCGCCCCAGGGTCTCCATCGGTGCCAAAATGGTCGCCAACCTGCTGCAGGCAGTCGGATGCGACAGGGTAATGACCATGGACCTGCACGCCGACCAGATACAGGGATTCTTTGACTTCCCGGTGGATCACGTATACTCCAGCTCTGTTTTCGTACCGTATATCAAGAGCCTGGAACTGGAAAACCTTTCCGTAGCGGCCCCCGATATGGGAGGGGCCAAGAGGGCAAACGCCTATTCACGAAAACTGGAATGCCCCCTGATCATCTGCCACAAATCACGTGAAAAGGCAAATGTGGTGGGAAGCATGACCGCCATTGGCGATGTGAACGACAGGAACATAGTCATCCTGGACGATATGATTGACACAGCAGGGACGATAGCCAAAGCTTCAGAGATGATGATGTCCAAGGGAGCCCGCAGTGTACGGGCCATAGCCACCCATCCCGTTCTCTCGGGGCTGGCATACAACACGATCGCCAATTCTCACCTGGAAGAGGTGATTGTGACCGATACCATACCGCTCTGCTCCGATCCCAATGTGGACAGAAGCAAGATCAAGGTGTTGTCCATAGCCAGGGAATTCGCAGATATTATTGACAAAGTGTACAACTTCCAGTCTATCAGCAGTAAATTCACTTTATAATGAACACTTCCGAAGAATTGCACAGGATCCTGACCGGCGGCATCAGGGAATTTTTCAGGCAAGCCGGTAAAGAACGTGCCGTCATTGGTATTTCGGGCGGCCTGGATTCGGCCGTGGTTTCCTGCCTGGCAACAGACGCGCTTGGCAGTGAAAATGTACACGGGCTGCTGATGCCCGGGCCATATTCCACGGTACATTCACTGACCGATGCGCTAAAATTATGTACCCTGAACCAGATCAGCCATCACATCATTCCCATCGACGCCATTTTTCACAAGTTCCTTCGTGAATTATCACCCGTCTTTGAACATGCCCCGCACGACCTGGCAGAAGAGAACATACAGGCCCGGATACGTGCCGTACTGCTTATGGCCTATGCCAACAAGAAAGATGCCCTTGTTCTCAACACAAGCAACAAGAGTGAACTGGCCATGGGCTACGGAACGCTGTACGGGGACCTTGCAGGCGCGCTTATGGTCGTCGGAGATGTTTACAAGACCGATCTCTACGACCTGGCGGAGTACCTGAACAGAAAAGAGGAACGCATACCTGTTCACACCATCAGGAAGGAACCTTCCGCAGAACTGCACATAGACCAGAAAGACAGTGATTCCATGCCTGAATATCCGGTTCTGGACCCCATCCTGCACGGCCTGATAGAGGAAGGTCTGTCCGTGGCACAACTGGTTGGATCGGGAACCCCGGAATCGCTTGTCCGGGAAATTGAAAACAAGATCATGAAAACATCTTTCAAGGCCCACCAGGTTCCTCCCACGCTGGCAGTGACCGGTCATCCCCTGCTGCCCGAAAACAAATGCCTGCGATTCCACTTATGACCACGTTTCTTCTGACACTGGTGCTGATGGCCTTAGGCATAACAAGCATGAGCATTGCACTGATAATCAGGAAAAAAGGGAAATTTCCCAACACTTCCATCGGTCAGAACAGGCACATGAGGGAAAGGGGCATACGTTGTCCCGGGGAAGAAGAACGAATGCTTTACAAAAAAGGAAAGAATGAGTATTGTAGCGATTGTAGGAAGACCTAATGTGGGAAAATCCACACTTTTCAACCGGCTGGTGGGGAAGAGGCAGGCCATTGTGGACCAGACGGCAGGTGTCACACGCGACCGTCATTACGGAAAAACAGACTGGAACGGAAGGGAGTTTTCCATTATTGATACCGGAGGGTATGCAGAGAACTCTGACGACGTTTTTGAAGAACAGATCAGGCGGCAGGTCCATCTGGCCATTGAGGAAGCAGATGCGGTCATTTTTGTGGTGGATGTGCAGACCGGCATCACCGATTACGATCAGGGTATAGCCCGGATCCTGCGAAAATCCGACAAACCGGTCATCGTGGCAGTGAACAAGGTGGACCATGGAGGCAGGATTTTCGATTCATACGAATTCAATGCCCTGGGACTCGGAGAGCCTGTGTCCATTGCAGCCGTGAACGGCAGCGGGACGGGAGATCTCCTGGACAAGGTACTGGAAGTGCTTCCGGACATGCCTCAGACAGATCAGGAACGCGAAATTCCGCACATTGCCGTGGTGGGAAGGCCTAATGTGGGCAAATCTTCCCTGACCAATGCCTTCCTGGGAGAAGAGAGAAATATCGTGACCCCCGTGGCGGGTACCACAAGAGATGCCATAGCCACCCGTTACAACAAATTCGGGTACGAATTCATGCTGGTGGACACGGCTGGTCTCAGAAAAAAGACAAAAACACGCGAGGATCTTGAATTTTATTCATCCATGCGGGCCATCAGGGCCATAGAGTTTTCAGATGTATGTATTTTAATGCTGGATGCCACGTTAGGTGTGGAAGCCCAGGATATGAGCATTTTTCAACTCATCCTCAGGAACAAGAAAGGATGTGTGATCGTTGTCAACAAATGGGACCTGGTGGAAAAAGAGACGAATACCCTCCGGGAATATGAAAAAAACATCAGGGCAAGGATCGCCCCTTTTACCGATGTCCCCGTGATCTTTACGTCCGTTATCAAAAAGCAGCGGATCCTGAATGTGCTCGAGGCGGCCGCAAAAGTATTCGGGAACAGGACGCGACGCATACCTACTTCCCGGCTGAACGAGGTGCTCCTGCCCCAGATCGAAGCCTATCCGCCACCTGCCATCAAGGGAAAATTCGTGAAGATCAAATACATCACACAACTCCCCACCCCCTGCCCTTCCTTTGCTTTCTTCTGTAACCTGCCACAATACATTCGCGAGGACTACAAACGTTTTCTTGAAAACAAGCTTAGGGCCCACTTCGATTTTCACGGGACACCCGTGCAGATCTATATGAGACAGAAATAGATCAGTCCTTTTCTATCCTTATCTGTTGGAGCTTGTGTGACTCCCGTTGAGATTTCACAAACAGCGTTACCCGGAAACGTTCCCCTCCGGCTATCAGGGTCCCGATGCAGTAACGCATGGGGGTGGATCCGCTCAGATGAACTATGGTAAAGGTTTTGGGAGTATACCTGGCATAGAAGTTCTTCATTAACTGCCTGGCCTGGCTCCGGCTGCAGACCCCGGCATTCCCCAGGACATCGATCTCCATGTCCTCGGCAAACCACTGGGCAAAGGTAGCCGCATCACCACTTCTGAGATCATTTCCTATAGATGTGAAAATAATCCTCGATTCCTCATCCTGCGCTTCCAGCATTGTCGGGACGAATGCAGAAAAACTGGTGAGCAACAGGTAAAAGATCGTCTTTCTGACCATAACATAATCCAAAATCCTCGGCAAGTTACACATAATTTCTTACTTTTGTCCAATGAACATGGTGCTTCTATGCATGGGCAAAACACAGGAACCTTACCTGCGTGAAGGCATTCTGGAGTATGAGAAACGGCTGGTTCACTACGTCCGTTTCAAGCGTCTGGAATTGTCCGATATAAAGAACACAGGTTCATTGTCATGCGATCAGGTCAAAGAAAAAGAAGGTGTCCTGCTTCTGAAAAACATCCAGGCCGGAGACCACCTCATTCTTTTTGACGAGAAAGGCACTGCCTGTACATCCAAGCAAATGTCGTTCCAAATTGAACAACATATGCAAAAAGGGACCCGCACACTTGTTTTTGCCATCGGTGGAGCCTTTGGTTTTTCTTCACAGGTAAGACTAAGGGCCAATGAAACATGGTCCCTGTCGTCCCTGACCTTTCCCCATCAACTGGTACGTTTATTGTGCATGGAACAGATTTACCGATGCTTTACCATAATTAAAGGGGAAGCCTACCATCATCCATGAGAATAAAAGAAATTCCGGCAAAGATCTGGGAACAGAGGTTCCTCATACCGCTTACACTCGCGGTCCTGTGCCTTGTATTGTCCTTCTTTGAGCTCACTTCCCACAACAGCCGTATGAAGCGTCTGGTACAGGTGGAAAAAGTGCTTCACAGGAAACAGCATGTCATTGAAAACATCGCTTTACAGGAGCTGGAACAGGACCCCATGGCAGACCTGTCTGAACGGGATGTTGCCGGGGATATGGTCGTGTACAAGTATTACAGGGACAGCCTGATCTCCTGGGTCAACACCTTTCCCAT
>Ga0209723_1001173_pt1 | contig 43094 bp, 29 predicted proteins | sample BiotimSIPDNA_2_FD_185750 | JGI IMG/M metagenome (GOLD analysis project Ga0209723, IMG submission 185750) | Anaerobic biogas reactor microbial communites from Washington, USA - Biogas_R2 time_0 SIP DNA (SPAdes) (version 2) | ecosystem: Engineered > Bioreactor > Anaerobic > Unclassified | place... | reverse complement strand
AAGACTCGTATCGTCGTACGAACAAAAGTGCAGACATTGCATTTGACTCGTATCGTCGTACGAACAAAAGTGCAGACATTGCATAAGACTCGTATCGTCGTACGAACAAAAGTGCTGATCTTGCATGAGACTCGTATCGTCGTACGAATAAAAGTGCAGACATTGCATAAGACTCGTATCGTCGTACGAACAAAAGTGCTGATCTTGCATGAGACTCGTATCATCGTACGAATAAAAGTGCAGATCTTGCATGAGACTCGTATCATCGTACGAATAAAAGTGCAGATCTTGCATAAGACTCGTATCGTCGTACGAACAAAAGTGCAGACCTTGCATAAGACTCGTATCGTCGTACGAACAAAAGTGCAGATCTTGTATTTGACTCGTATCGCCGTACGAACAAAAGTGCAGATCTTGCATGAGACTCGTATCGTCGTACGAATAAAAGTGCAGATCTTGCATGAGACTCGTATCGTCGTACGAATAAAAGTGCAGATCTTGCATGAGACTCGTATCGTCGTACGAATAAAAGTGCAGATCTTGCATGAGACTCGTATCATCGTACGAATAAAAGTGCAGATCTTGCATTTGACTCGTATCGTCGTATGAACAAAAGTGCAGGCATTGCATGAGACTCGTATCGCCGTACGAACAAAAGTGCAGATCTTGCATGAGACTCGTATCATCGTACGAATAAAAGTGCAGATCTTGCATTTGACTCGTATCGCCGTACGAACAAAAGTGCAGATCTTGCATGAGACTCGTATCATCGTACGAGCCTAAGTACAGATCTTAACTTAGACTGGTATCGTCATCATACGAGGATAAGTGTAGATATTAACTGAGACTGCATCGTCATAGGAGCCTAAGTGCAGATCTTAACTGAGTCTGGTATTGTCATACGAATCTAAGTGCAGATCTTAACTGAAACTGGTATCGTCATACAAACCAAAATTTCAGATCTTTCCTGTGCCTGGTATCGCGTTACAAGCCTGAGCGTTGATCTTGTCTGAATCAGGAAAGCTGTTTCGAATCCAGAGCATAAATATTAAACTTGAAATCACCCCATCCCTTACTGATGCCAATCTGGACAAGTACTTAACGTATCGATGACTGCCACAGTACGATTCTTTCCCCCTTCAGATATTTTATCCAGGCAACCAGTATGGAAACATTTACCATTACAAAAAAGGAAAAAACTTTTATCAACTTTACTGTATTTAACTTTGGAATGCTTAATCCCACAAATGCCACAAAATAGAACGCAAGCTGAAAAGTGCCGATTATTTTAAAAGTTTCAGTTGTTTTAATTAAGCAGGTGCCACTGAATAAAGCAATTAGCAGAAAAAAAGGCACGCTCCAGCGCAACAGTTTATGACAAACATACATATAAGAGAAAAGTCCGAACCTGAAAACATTAACAAATTCCAGATGATTGAAAAAGACAGTCAATCCCCGCAGCACAGTCCTTACTTTACGATCAAACTCCCTGGATTTATCCTTAATATCCGGATAATATCCGATTGCCTCAGGATCACTTATTCCTCTCAGACCCATTTTCATACTGTTTAGCAGTGTCTTGAAATCGCTTTGCATGTTGGTAGAGAAATCGAAGCACACCTCTTTTCTGGCGGCAAAAAATGATCCGCTCAGGCCTACAACCGATTTAACAGAAGATTCCATTGTCCTGAGCCACATTTCATATTTCACATAAAGGCCTTCTCCTCCTGTCTGGCTTTCTCCGTTTGTCAAAAGCCTGTCTACACTGCTCACACATCCTATTTGCGGATCTGCAAAATTTGCTACTATCTCTGTTAAGCCGCATTTTTCCAGAGTGGTTGCTACATCCGAAAAAACAAGAATCTCTCCTCTGGCCCTTTTCACTGCTTCATTCTGTCCGCTCTCCTTTCCTCTGCGTTCTCTCAATTCAATCAGCTCCACTCCTTCTTTTTCATATTCTCTGATAATCGCATTGGTGCGGTCGGTTGAGCCATCAGAAACAACTATTACCTGCATCCGGCTCCTGGGATAATCAACATCCAGTGTGTTTTCAATTTTCTCCCTGATTCTTTTTTCTTCATTGTATGCACTTATGATAAAAGTGATTGATGGAGTAATGTATCGTTTTGCTGGCTTGTATCTTCTGAAAGCCAGGAGTAACTTTAGGGAAAACGGATAACCTATATAGGCAAAAAAGATCATGAATGCAGATAACCAGAAGATTGAAACCAGCCACATAATCCTTGTCCTTTATCAGTTATGTTTCCTTTTTCACCCTGAACCATTATCAACAGGAGTGCTCCCCAAACGTAAAACTGTCATGGATGGAGAGAAAGACACATCCTGATGCATTCCTATCCTGTTTAATCCGTAAATGTCAGTTGAAAGGTCATTCCATCTTCTTCTCACAGTTACCGCACAACTGTAACCGGCAGATTTAACCTCTTCTGCAACTACTTTACTATTGGTGCCGTTGGGATAACAGAAAGGAATAAAATCGGAGCAAACCAGCTTTTTGTTGAGTAATAGTTCTCTGGAATGATGTAATTCCGCTCTAGCCCTCTCAACACTTACAGAAGTAAGGATAACATGCTCCGATGTGTGCGAGCCGAAATGAATCAGTCCCGATTCCTTCATCTCAAAGATCTGCTCCCAAGTCAGAAAGTCCGAATTGCATTCATTCATCAGGTCATTTTCCATGAGTATATTTCGATAAATCTCCTGATTGTGCTCTATCGAATAGGTCTTTACCAGATGAATCAAATCATGAAGATTGCTGCGGTTGTATTTTTTGTTCAGTTTTTTTCTGATGGATTCATCTTTTACATAATCCAATAAAAAGCCTGCATCAAATTTTCTCTTCACCATTAATCGGGCGAGTGCATCAGTCCATAACATTCTATTACTGCCAATATATCCTGTAGGCAGAAATACCGTTGCCGGATATCGATATTTTTTCAGAACCGGATAAGCATTCGTATAGAAATCATTCCAGCCATCATCAAAAGTTAAAACGCATGATGGTTTTTCATTGCATATTGATCCTTTGCATACCTTTTCAAGAGATACGATTTCGAAATACTTCCCTATCACCTCCATCTGCTTTCGAAAAGAAGCCGGATTTACATACATCCCTGGCTCCATATATTGATCCGGTGACGGGGACCTGATCCTGTGATACCCTAATATCAGATACCTGCCTTTGCGTGCATATTTTTTACAGGTTTTCCCGAATTCGGCACTACTGAAGTAGCAGATGGATCGGAATTGTTTAATAATCCTGACAAGGAGGTTTAACACTTCTCACCTCACTGATTATTCAGGTTTAATGTTACAGATTACATGACGCATCTTTCCACCTTTTCCCCTTTCGATACTATCCACATGTTTTATGATCACCTTTACCGAAGGTCCTGTTCTTTTCAGCATTTCATCAATGATACTTTTTTCGGTATAACTGTTATATTGGGAATCTTTTACTATCAGTATTTCGATTTCATCCGCTTTGAACTGTATGAATTGCGCCTCCCTTACCGGATAGCCTTTTAAGACCCCGCTCAATCGGCCAACTTTCCTGCCATCCGGAGTCCTGATTACATCATCTTCTCTTCCTAATATCTTTTTTATCAAAGGGAAACCGCTTCCGCATTCGCAAGGCTTCTGTTCCCATGAAGGAGTCAACACTCTGTCACCGATTCTGTATCGGATAAGAGGCATTACATCATTTATAAATCCTGTACAGATTACTTCTGCTTCTTCACCTGGAGCAGCTTTGTGACCTTTCTCATTTAATAATTCCACATAACTGTAATCGCTATGCAGATGATATTGCCCTGATCTGCATTGAGCAACAAACACGCACATTTCAACCGATCCATATTGATCATAAACAGGAGCTCTGAAAGTCTCTTCAATCAGTTCTTTCTGATAGCCAAGCAATGTCTCTGCAGAAGTAACGATGGCATCAGTGATACCTTCCAGAGAAATTCTGTTTCGTGAAGCATAATCTGCAATGGAATAAACACTGGATGGGTAAGCATCGATATAGGAAGGTTTTTTCTTCCTCAATATTTCTATATAACTTCCAATATTACTGTCTGACAGGTGATATGAGGAAAGCAACAGGCTCTTCTGGAAAAAACTATATCTCCAGAATGGTGGCTTTGACTGCCACCCCTTCACTAGCAGCCTGCCTCCTATTGTTGCCCTGCTTCCAGCAGGATCAATACCCACCGAATCCAGAAAACGACTGAAGAAAGCATAATTTTTCTGACGAACCTCAGCATTGCAGAAAACCTTGAGCGGAGTACCGGTTGTACCGGTAGTATGAATAGTGATCAAACGTTTTTTGTTTGCGTCTGAACTCAGGAATGTTTCCGGTTGACACCTCAGGACCTGCTTGTTTAATATGGGGATCTTTTCCAGATCAGAGAGCTGGAATTTATCCGGGGAAGGAAGCTTTATTTGAGAGAATAACTCTCTGTAATAGGGGACTTTCGGTGCAACTGTATAGATTAATCTTCTTAATTGATCAATCTGATATTGCTCCTGCTGCTGCCTGTCCATCTTAAAGTTTTCTGAGATGGACCTGTAAAATTGGGGATAAATCCCATTGTATCTAAGCCGCTTTTCTCGAAGGCCAGAAATGGAAATCAATACATTCTGAATTATCTCCGGGCAATTCAAATACAGCTTCTCAATCTTTGAATTCACCGATTTTTCCCTGATCTAAAAAACAGCAGGATTTTATTCTTTTTCATATTAAGAGTTATAAAGCAAGTTCCAGGCCGTTTGAGAATTCCCTATAACTATCTTCAGCATGTTTTCATGTCATAATTTTTGCTTTTCATAACAAGAAACTGCTGATACCGAAATTGGATAATCAATTGCTCCGAATTAGGTGTCAGGAATGAGATATTAGAATATTTATCCACTTAATACCTCTTTTTATCTGTTCTGGCTATGAAAATATTACATATAATTTCCGGTGATGTTTTTGCCGGTGCAGAAACACAGGTCCTGCTGACATTACAAGCCTTAAACAAGAGAAATATTAAATGTCATTGCATCCTTTTTAACGATGGCCTGCTGGAACAGAAACTGAAAAACGCCGGCATATCCACTCATCTTGTCAATGAAAAACTCCATAATATATTCCTTATGATCTTTAAGACTTTTCTATTATACAAGCAGATTAAACCTGACCTGGTTCATGTGCATAAAGTCAAAGAACACTTTATTGGTCTCCTCTCGCAGATTTTCGCTTTAAAAACCAAACCCCTGATCAGAACCATTCATGGGCTTAACCGAAATCCTGCTAAAGAAAAGCTGTTCTCACGGTTAAAATGGCTTTTTACTACTTTTATCGATCGTATTCTTATTCGTTTTTTTTCTCACTCGGCTATCGCTGTCAGTGATGATATGTTCTCCTACCTGCGCTCATTCAAACCCGCCTCCAAAATCATAAAACTTTATAATGCCATTAATCCTGCAGATTATATCAAACACAATTCATCAGATACCATCCTTATCACCCGTAAAAAATATTCGGTTTGCAACCATTTCTGGATCGGTTCTGCCGCCAGACTGGCCCCCCCAAAAAACCAGATGATTTTTATAGAAGCTGCCCATATTATCTCTAAGCAGATCCCAAATACCTTCAAGTTTTCTATTTTTGGTGAAGGGCCACTCAGAGATGAGCTGCAAAGAAGAATAGATACTTTACAATTATCCGACTCTTTCCTTCTGCATGGCTTTGTGCAGGATATCATTCCGGTTATCGCATCATTTGATCTTTTCATCCTTTGCTCTTTCCATGAAGGACTCCCTATGGCTCTTCTGGAAGCCATGGTCCTGGGTAAACCGGTAATCTGTACTGCGGTAGGAGGAATGAAAGAAGTTATTTCCCACTTTAATAATGGTATTCTGGTACCATCAAATGACTCCAATTCTCTGGCCGATGCCATCAAGCTATTATACCACAATCACCACCTTAGACAGACTATCTCTACCAATGCCAGAAAGCATATCTGTCATGCTTACTCCCTGGAAAAATCTGCCGCCAATCTTCTTAATCACTATTTACATTGCACAAGGAAAGGCAGCGTATGACAGCAGATAAAATCTGGATCTCCTGGGAAACTCAGAGAAGGACCCTTACCCTTTCAAAATATCTTGACTGTAAGCTGTTCATATTTGATTTTGAAGGCCTTTTCAGATACCCCTTGTGTCTGGTAAAAACCCTTTTTACTCTTCTGATTCATCGCCCGAAACTGCTTCTCATTCAGAATCCATCAATCGTTCTGGCTGCATTTTCCTGTTTTTATTGCTCCTTAACTGCTACAAAACTGGTAGTAGATCGCCATTCCAATTTCCGATTGAATAAGCCCCAAAGTGGTTCCCTCCCTATCTGGCTTTTCATGCGCTTTCATTATTACTCTCTCAAACATGCAAATCTGACAATCGTTACCAATGATTTTCTGGCTGATCTGGTCCGCAAAGCAGGCGGAAGACCGGTCATTTTACCAGATAAACTCCCTAACTTTCCTGCCCATAATATTCCTGAGCATAAAGAAAAAAAACGCTTACTTCTTATATCATCTTTTGGTTTTGATGAACCTGTAAGGGAAGTTATCGAAGCCTTCAGAATCCTTAACAATCCGGATTGTGAACTTTTCATCACCGGAAATTTCCGCCGAAGACCATCCGAAATCCCCAGTTTCCTGCCCAGCGGCCTTCATCTGACCGGATTTGTTCCTGATGAAGAGTATATTAAACTTTTAAACTCCAGTGATATCGTACTGGTACTGACCAGAGCCGATTACTGTATGCTTTGTGGATGCTACGAAGCAGTTGCTGCAGAAAAGCCCCTGATAACCTCTGACAAGCAGGTTCTGCGGGATTATTTCAATGAGGCAGTTTTTGTAGAGAATAATCCTGAAAGTATCTGCAGCGGAATCAAAAAGGTACTGAAAAATCCTGACTGTTACAGGAAAAAAATTTCTGTTTTAAAAGAGGAAATAGAGAAAAAATGGGACAACCATTTCTCAGCTCTTGACACTGCTCTTCAAAACCTGGTTTAATCCTGGTTTAATCGTGAATCTTTAATGCATCTGATATCCGGCTGCAAGAAGTAATCTTAGACTCATCAGGAAACAAGCCAGCGCTGTCTCCAGTGTAATGGCTTTCAGTCAATCACGCTCTTTTATTTAATAGGAAGAAATAAAAAAAGCTGCTTTCCGGTTTTTCGATCCGGAAAGCAGCTTGTAACTAAAATCAGAGTGATCTGAATTTAGAAATCACACTATATTTTCAGTTACCCATCAGAAGCACAGGAGCCTTGTATTGCATCTCTGCTCCTTTGTCATCTTTCATGGTCAATTTAATTATATAGTTTCCATTAGATATGGAATGGTCTCCCAGTGGCAGATCTATTGTCTGAACATTCTGGTTTCTGCTCAGGAATCTGCTCTCCCTGACCATCGCCTGACCGTTTAACGTATAAAGCGAAACCGTCACCTTGCTTACAGTTGATGGTGCACTGAATTCCACTTTTACATTGTTGGTAAAGCGATTCTGAACAAGCTTTGATATTCCGAATTTCCTCGGATTATTGGCCCTGGACAGTACCGGTGAAGAAACATCTGTCTCTATGGTCAAATAGACAGTCTTTCCAGCCTCAACTCTGACCATAACCGAATCGGATCCTGAATAACGCTTGCCGTTTCTGCTATCGATGATGGTTAAATCGATATCCTGCGGTAATCCTGCCATTGCACCTATGGCAAAAATCACAGTATCAACGACGCTTGAGCCATTTACTATAGCCACATCGAATGTCAGCCGTTCCTTATCAATACTGTTTACCAGAAGATGAGAATTGTTGCTGCCACTTGCTGCATCCTTTATCATTACTCTGATTTCATCAAACGAAGGTGCAGGCTGATATGTTATCGGATCTTTTTCTGCAGAATACCCGAAATAAGCAGATGGTAAGCTATCTCCTTTATTCAATCGTGCATTCAAACAGATACTCCATCGGTTGTCATCAGCAGTCGGTGGTTTAACCGTTTCGTTCAGTGGGTTTTTAATCACAGGGATAATCAGTGATTTCGCCTCTTTTGATCTGTTGTAGACTGCAAACCCGGTCCCAACGCCTCCACTCATTACTACCTTATCAGGATCGATTGTCCTCATTCCAGGTAAATGGATACTCTGAACACTGTAGCCATTTGTAGTCTTCCTCCATCGGTATATTTCCAGAGAATCAAATATCCCGTCAGACCAGACCTTGCCAGTTGCATTCATCACCTGATACAGAGTAACCGGTATGGCTGTTGGCAAAGCAAAATGAGTCCAGCCGGAATCGATATTCAAAGTAATATCCTGATAAAGAGCAGGTATAACAGCCTGACCGAAATCAAACTTCACTGCCTCTTCAGAGTTTACCCAGAACAGCCGTCCAGGAATCAGATTAAACAGAGAATCCTCAATCTGCCCATATTCATAGTAAATTGATTTAGAATTCTTCATGTTTGCGGGTTTAAACTGGGTAATCACCGCTCTTTCTCTGTCATATTTCCAGGTATTCACAGGTGATTTAAGATAGTTGATTGCATCAGCAAATCCATTCTTGACCGGTAAGGCAGTGACCGAAACAGGATGCCTGTTCCCTGGTAAAGTAATGAAATCGTCACTGTTGCTGTTTAATCGCTTCACTGGCCGGGTAATACGTACCGTATCGGAATATTTCGATGTGTTCCTTACCAGATAAGCATAAAATCCACTGGAGTCACATACCATCACCGATGGCACCGTAAACACTATTGCCCTCTTTCCGTTTACTATCTTGTTGGTGGTAGCTATGCTTCCCTTTCCCCATATTATATCACTGTTCCCCTTAAAACAGTAAAGCGTATGGGTCACTGAATCTGATCCATCCTCAGGTACATACAATGTGTCACTGAAAGCACTTTTTCCCAGCGCAACTGTGCCATTGGTCCTAATTTGCACACTGTCCAGGCTTGCGCTCCAGTTACCGGTATTAAGTTCACCAAAAATGGATATATAACAATTCTGACCATTGTTAAATCCACTCATTACAGCACTTCCTCTGCTCGAGTTGCTGTAATGGACTTTACTTCCATTTTCAGATGGAGATGCAGCGAAACGATCGGTGCGGCAGACAATTGCAATCTTCTTGTATTCAGGTTCATCAAGATAGCTTCCCCATACAGTAAATATGGAGCTTCCATCAAGGTCGTATGCGTATAAACGCATCTTTCTTTCTATTTCCCTGATTATTGAGATGTCGTATCTGCTGGATTCTCCCTCACCATATTTTCCTTTGGCATCATACGCTCTTACCTTAAATTTTACAGTTTTAGCTGCTGATGGAATCTTCCAGGTTATCGAATCGATAGCATTGTTTTTCACGCTAATCGCTCTGTAACCGGAATCATTGACAGAAACAAAGAGGGAACAGACAGTTACTCCCTGGTCATCCTGTGCTTTCCATCTGACTGTAACCACCGAATCAGTGATCTGGGCAGTATTTTTCCCGGCACTCACCAGTGAAACCGTGGGAGCCTTGTTCTCGGGTGTCGGATTTTGAGCAACTGTATCTGGGACATAACCATTGCTGAGATTCACCAGATTCATCACATCATTAACCCACCTGTTGTTATTAGGATCCTTTGGATCTGTGGCACCGATATATGCCGGGATTGTCATTCCATTAAGGTACGGATGACGGATATTTTTACCGGCATTGGCAATGGTTTCCTGACTTGATAATTTGTACTCTCCACGGGTAATCAAGCGATCTGTCCCTGAAGTTCCCCGAAATAATTGATTAGATGACTCAACCTTTGCATAGTACAGTTTTGTGTTTGGAAACAGCTTATTATAATCACTCACAGTGTACCTTTTTTTAGAGTCTGAAGAATATCCAAACCAGAACACATATGTACCATTAGGATCGTCGGAGTTGGATGCCGGGTTGTAAATAAAATTCCTGTCTATTCTAAAACTGTCAATAATTGCATTGGTGAATTTTGGATCCTTTAAAAAAGTTATATCACAGCTTAACCAGTCATCACCACAATTGCTAACAATGTTATTATAAGCATACTGGACTATAGCAGGTTCCTGAAAATCATATATTTTAAAATGGTTGAATTGCAGTCCCTGTTTACCTTTTCCAATTACGGTATTGTTAAAAACCGTAGCTCTGTAGATAGTAGGTTGCCACCATTCACCCACTGTAATTGCACCATAGCAAGAATCAAAAATGTTATTGTAGATCTGTACAAAATCCTGCCTGGCATCGATTGCGAAATCAAGTGTTTTACGAAAGATATTATGATAGATGTGATCACCCCACTCCTTATAGGTGTCATTATAACCTTTGCCAGCCCTTGGATTACGTCCAGTAAGGAATGTGTCATTTTTATATTTTATTGCTACTGCAGGTCCGGAAGCGCTGACAAAAAGATTATGGCTGTAATGGTTTCTTGTGACATGATAGGCATCATTATTAAAACCTTTTTCAGCATGTGTAGCTTCTTTATAATCGGCAAATATGACTATATGAGCGCTGTTTTTGTGATTTGTCCTTGCTCCGTTATTGTAAAAATAACAATATTCTATCACACAATCCTTCCATGTGTACCCGGTAACAGCCCCAGGATTATTACCCTCATAATCAACGATATTATCCTTGAATACACAGTATCGGAAAATGAAGGGACCATGGTTTCCAAAAAAACCGGCTGCATTCTTACCATCAGCAGTTGCACCGTTTCTAATTTCTATTCTTTCAAATTTCCAGAATTTCATGGATGGTCCGTCGGAGTTGCCCAGAAGATATGGAGCTTTTCCTGATTCTCTGGTGATATTCTTCTGCCCATCAATAATAGCCCATTCGCCTGGAAATGAAGTCATGGTATTGAACTTACCCCTACTCCAGGAGGTGCCATTTTTTGAAAGCGGTATTTTTATCTTTCGTTCCTGGTAAACACCTCCCCGAATACAGATAACATCACCAGTTTTCATCGAATCCAATGCCATTTGAATGGTCTTGAATGCTCTTCCATTGCTACCATTCCCATTTCTACCGCTTTTGGAATAAGTTCTGGTAGAATTCACGGTTAATTTGTTATCCACATATATGGTATCAGCATACCCACTGAATTGAGAAATGCCAATCCCTATGGTGAAGATAACCGCAAACATGCGCGTAGAATCGAGTATCTTCATTTAGTCTCCTTTGTTTAGTTTTAAAGTCTCGAATTCTACAATATCATATTATTCCGAAATATCAATTTCAATCATGTTATCTATTTAATTTTCATTAAATTGCAGAGTCTTCCTGTTTTACTGATCGTATTCTTCACTGAGAATACATAAACTGTGGATTTCCTCAAAAAAGAGAAAGCTGGAGCCTTGTTTTTTCTGTCTTTCAGGGACATACTTCCACGGTTGGTCAGCTCTGCATTTTGAAGCCAAACCCGGCTCTGATCGCAGTTTATCTTTTTAAGCAGTAGGTGCACAGGTTCCACAGGAAAGGTTTAAAATCACCATAGCGAAAATCTTCAATTTTTGATCCTGCCATGAATTCTCCAATAAACGATTTAAAGACTTTAATTCTGGTTTTTAAATTTCCCCTTTTAAAATTGATTATCAGATTATCCAGATCTCCCATCAGCCAACGAAATCTGGTGTTATAAATCTGGTGTTCATGTTTAAATTGAGGATCACAATACATATTAACTAGCAGATTGGGAAAATCGATTCCTGAATCTATGGATAGTTGTAATGATCCCCAGAATCTTGCATTTATTTCCATAAGCCTCGGAATGTTTCCCGACAAGTCGTTTTTAAACTCCACCATAGCCACTCCGTTCCAATTCAGCTCTTTTAACAGAACGGAAGCATTGTTAAGCACAGATTTACTTGGAGCCATGCTCTCTGAAACTACGCTCACTCCACCCCATGGGGGTTTTTCCCTGATTCTTTTATGAGCACAGTAAGCCTTGATCTCTCCATTATTACACAGGACAAATACCCCCATCCCTTCACCTTTTACAAGATTTTGTACCATGAATGGATACTTGTAGTAGATTCTGTTTGTCAAAACATAATGAAGTTTTTGGGGTGAATCTATAATTGAAACACTGCAGGAAACTAGATTATTATTCAATTCGATTATGGATGATCGGGGTTTCAGAACCAGTGGATAATTAAAGCGATCTTTGTTTATTAAAGCCTCTTCGGCATTATTAAAATATTCGGTCCGGGGATATTCTACTTCGAGTCTTTGAGCCATTTTCATCAGATAACATTTATCGGATGCACTTTTGTATTGATCAAATGATACCGCAGGTAATATTACCAGTTTTCGGATCTCATTTTCATGTTGCAATATTCTGTACATGGTGGCATCTGTCATTGCCAGAAGGACATCGATGCGAAGTTTTTTCAGGTGTCCTTTGATGTCTTCGATGAATTGCAGCCGGTTATTACATGGTGAACTGTATCTGACACTGCCTTTACAATATTTTGAAAAACCGGAGGCAGTTCTTTTCATCTGCGATCCGGAAAATACCTGATGTCCTTTCTTTCCCAGAGCTCTTATAGCTGCCAAAGCAGATCTGTGTTCACCATCCAGTACCAGTATTCGCATCAAGAATCCTCTTTTGATAAAGCCAATCAAGGTAGATCTTCTGATGAGCCTGAATCATCCTGGCCGCTGTAAATTCTTTTTCGAACCTTTGTTTAGCACTGAAGGCCAATCGTTTTCGTAAGGAATCGTCTTTTAACAGTACACATATTGCCAATGCTAAAGCGTTTGAGGAAGCCGGGGGAACCAGAATACCGCTCTCCCCATCGATAATAGCCTGAGGTATGCCACCAACTTTGGTGGCTACAATAGACCGCATACATGACATAGCTTCCAGCAGTGCCATGGGCAGACCCTCCCAAACTGATGAGAGCACAAAGATGTCCAGAATATTTAAAACTTGACAGATTTCTAACATTGGTCCTGTAAGTTTAACATTTTTCTCGATACCCAGTGTCTTAGCTTCCATTCTCAGGGTTTCATATTGACTTCCCTGCCCTGTAATTATGAGGCATGTATTTGGAAATTCCCGTAGAATCATTGGAAAAGCTCTTAAAAGGTAAATTAATCCTTTCTGCATTTCCAATCGCGCGACTGTACCTATAATAAACTGGAAGTTCTCTACCCCCAGCTCCTTTCTGGTCAGCTCGTTCTGAGACTTCGTTCTCAACTCGATCCCGTTTACCCCGTTGTTAATTACCTGAATCTTTTTGCTGTTAATTTTTTCGAAACGGATCAGATTCTGTTTTGTTTCTTCGGTAACTGCTATGATTTTGTTTACAAAACATGTCAGGATCCTCTCAGCAAACATATAACGATATTTGTCTGGAAATTGTCTGGCATGGTCGGTGTGTATCTTAACCGGTACCTTTTTTATTACCGATGCGATTATTCCATCTATGGATGCATTTATGTTATGTGTGTGAATAATCAGAGGTTTGAATTCATCGATTACAGGTATGACCTTTTTAAATGCGAGGTAATCGGGTTTTCTGGATTTTAAATTGAAAACCGGGATATTATGACTTTCCAGTTCACCAGCCAGTTCTCCTTTAAAATGAATACAGCATACTGCCGGTGTAAAGAGCTGTTTATCCAACTGCAAGCAAAGCTGAACAACCACTCTTTCCAGACCACCAATTCCTAAATTGGAGGTAATAAACAAGATTGGTATTTTCTTAACTGTATGCTGCATGTGTATATTTTCGACCACTCATAAAATTTCCTTACGATTGACTCTGATTTTAAAAGGAGCAATAGCTATTCCGCTGAATTGATAATCTTTCCCACTGCCATCTCAATACTCCTGCTTATTTCCCTGAAACATTTAAGATATTGCTCACTATTCTTACCGTAAGGATCCTCTATATTTATATCAATGCAAATCGGTTTTATAAACGCTTTCAACAAAAAAAACTTTTCTCTGTATACGGGGAACTTTCTGCATAACTCCCGATATTGATTAAAGTGCATACAGAAAACCAGATCTGCCGTTTTTAAATTGTGATCATCGGTTTTTTTTGATATATGATCACCCAGATCTACATTAAAAACCGATGCTGCTTTGATTGCTTCTGCAGGTGAACGAGTCCCCTCTTTTGCCCAGATACCGCTTGAAGAGCTCTTAATTGAATACCCCATTTTTGCTAAAAGTCCGGTAGCATATTTTTCCGCAAAAGCACTTCTGCAAATATTCCCATTGCAGATAAATTCAATCGTTTTCACCCTGGTTGTGCTCTTTTGAGATCTTCTATTAATTATGTGATAGCTAAGAAAACAGAAGTACCTTTTAACTGTATCTTTTACTGACCGGACTGGAAAAACCAACCGATCTGAAACATCGTTTCCTATGTGCATATTTTCCATAAACAAAAAACACTAGCACTGTACATGCCACTTTTCGGCAAATCCATTTCTGTAAAAAGTGGCAGATAAATTGCACTCAACACACATTCAGAATGAAATATTAACCCGGAATATTTTGCAGAAATAACAAATGAGCATTTTAATTTACATCCCGTATCCAACAAATGAAGGTTATGCAATTAACCAGCTTGAATCCGCTTTCTTTGAAATGTCCAGAAGAGTCTTTAGCAATGACAACCAGATCCATTTCTTATATCGTAATCTCTCAGGTGGATTTCCTAAATTCCTGCCACCTGCATTTTCCAACGTTATAAGCATTGATGATCAATTATGTTCATCCAGGCTTGGCCAGATCAGCAGCTATATAAAACAAAATTCAATTTCTATACTTTTTGGACTGGATCTGCCAGTAAAGCATCTCTTTTATAAACCGTTACGGCGGGCAGGGCTTAAATTGATCATTTCCTACTGGGGGGCACCCATGAGTGATTTTTCTCCCGCTTATATACTGTTTCTTAAAAAACTGCAAGTGTTTCTCAGCCCTTCAATGCCCGATCACTTTATCTTTGAATCAAAAAGCATGGCAAAATCTGCAACCTGTGGGCGTGGCATAAACCCCTCCCGGATCAGTATCGTTAAATTGGGGGTAGATCCCCAAAAATATTCCCCGCAATACAAAAGCAGCTATATCTACAGGATCTTTAATATTCCATCTAACCGCAAAGTAATAATTTACTCTGGCCACATGGAAGAAAGAAAGGGAGTAGATGTAATAATCAGAGCTGCAGCATATATGGTTAATCAACTTCATCGTTATGATATCCATTTTTTGATTGCAGGAAACAAAAATGGTGAAGAATGCAGATTTTACCACTTGTATCAGAACAGTAATGCTGTGGACCATATTACTTTTGCCGGATACAGAGATGATCTTTCCAGAATCTTTCCCTGTTGTTATGCCGGTGTTATTGCTTCAACCGGATGGGATTCCTTTACCGTATCATCACTGGAGATGGCCTCCAGTGGTCTGCCTCTTGTTGTCTCCAATTTGCAGGGACTCTCCGAATCTATTGAAGCAGATGTAACCGGATTTCTTTTTAATACAGGAGATCATCTGGATCTTGTCTCAAAACTGATTCTGCTTCTGGACAATCCGAATCTTCATAACTCCATGTCGAAGGCAGCAAGAGAACGCATCCTGCACAATTTCTCGTTTGAGCAGCAGATTGTAAACCTTTCAAATACCCTTAAGACTGTAATAAGCCGGAAAATACGCAGCAAAACAGATGCTGATAAACTGTTAACCTCTTCCAGAATACCGATATGCCAAAAGGCCTGAAATCCAACTTTTCTCTCAAGAAGTTGTTTCCATATCTTAAATCGGTGAACATTGGGATTTTTATCATCTGTACTCATATATTTCTGGATCTTGGTGCATTTCAGCAACTGGTAGATTTTGTAGTTCCACTGAAGATTCCTTTTATAGTTTCTGTTTTAACTTTTCTCTATGCACTGTTTTTATTATTTAGCGGTAAATTTCATCCCTTGAAAAGTAAACTTTCCCTAAGTTTCACATTGTTTTTCTTATTTGTATTATTATATTCCCTGCTAAGCTCTAAGGATATCCAGATCCGCAATGAAGGATTAAAGCTGCTTTTAATCTATTATTCCAACTTTATAATAGCATCCTGTTGTGTAAAAAATATTTTACAGCTCAGTCTTGTGACAGATGCTTTTCTTTTAGCTGTTCTTCATGCCTGCTATCATGGCATCCGCCAAGGTGGTCTGATCTGGTCCAGTAAATGGCTGGGTGATGAAAACGAGATCTCCATTCTGGTAATTTGTGCAATTCCTTACGCCTTCATGCTTTTTTTACTCTATAAAAACAGAATCAGAAAAATCCTCTATATACTCTCAATTGCTATCTTTTTGACTCTTATTATAAAGGCCAACTCCCGGGGAGGAGCACTTGCTCTTTTTGCCACCGGATTTTTTTGTTGGACCTTCATAGAAAAAAAGATCCGGGCCTTGCTGATTATCTCTATTGCCGGTTTTGTCATATTCATTTTTGCCCCTCAGAGATGGTTCAATGAAATTCAATCAATTCAGCAGGGTACCACTGAATCTACCGCTTTTGACAGGACCTATGGATGGAAACTGGCTGCATTGATGTTTAAGGATTACCCGATATGCGGAGTGGGTATGTTTAATTACCCGGAATTTTACGTACCTTACAACCTTCAATACCGACTCAAAGCAGACAAATACCCCAAAAGGGATCCTCACATTAAAAGAGTTGCTCACTCCACACCTATCGAGTGGATCGCGGAAACCGGTATTCTGGGTTCTTTGATTTTGTCTTTAATGTTTCTCTCTATCCATTCCAATTGGAAAAATCTTCATTTGTCCTGTAAATCCGATCCGTATGAATCCATTCAATATATAAAAGCACATAATAACGCTACCATCATCTCTATGATCGGATTTTGGACTGGAGCCCTCTTTGTTTCCGTTCTTTTCTGGCCTTTTTTCTGGACACTGGTTCTTTTTAATGAAATGGGTAACAACGTGCATTCGCAAACTTTTATTGCCAAAACTGGTAAGGGTCTTTAAAGCTTATTACTGGAGTTTTTATGCATATCATTGTGTTCAATGAATATTACCCTAATCCCTTCAAACCATCTCTGACTACCGAGATCGAACAGTTCCTGAACGACAATCACAAATTGACTCTTTTTGCCATGGGTGGTTACTGGAATCCTATCGATCCAAAGGTAAGGGAGTTAGGTCTTGACCGCCTTATCCGTTATTTACCCACAACGCTAAATTCATTGCCCCGTTTTTTGGGGAGCAGCACAAAAGCTTTGCTTCGTAATCCTTTGGGCAGGATATCGGCTGCGACTCGCATAATCCGATCTTCTTCAAGCTTTAAACGCAACCTCATCAATATTTTCCGTATGTTGCAGTTGCCACTTTCTTCTCCTGATCTTTGCCTGGTGCACAATTTGAATACCATGCGAAGTCTTACCTTTTTAAGATCTCTTTATCCTGGAGTACCAGTGGCACTCTATTATCATGGTGGAGAACTCCCTGGTATGTCAATAATCAGTAATGACATTGCAGCGTCAGCTTTCGATTCAGCAAATGTTGTCTTTACCAATACAGAAAACTCAAAAAGCCAGGCTATCAGTCGTGGTTGCCCTCCTCATAAAATATTTGCCATTCCAGTGGGTTTTAATATCTCCGAATTCAAACCGCCAAAGCAGCGTCAATACTATCGCCAGAAGCAGTTACGCTTACTGTCGATAGGAAGATTCAGCGTAGAAAAAGGCTTGATTTATGCCTTAAACGGGCTTGTCCAACTAATAGACCAGGGTATTACACAATGGCAATATCGACTTATCGGTAACGGGCCTCAAGAGGCAGAGTTGAAAGATTTTGTTAAGAATAACAATATCACAGACAAAGTGCTTTTTCTGGGATTATTGTCCAGGAAAGAGGTTCTTTCAGAGCTGGAGCAAGCCGATGCATTACTTCTTCCCAGCATCTCTATAGGTGTCTGTCAGGAATCTCAGGCTTGTGTAGTACAGGAGGCAATGCTAATGAAGACTCTGGTAGTTACTACACAAACCGGTGGAGTACCCGAATCGATCGCACCCCAGATGCAGCGTTTCTGCCTGCCGGCACAAGACTCTTCAGCAATTGCCGAGTGTATAAAAGAGCTGATGTCGCTTGATCAGTCGCAATGGCAGATTTTGGGAGAGGCTTGCAGGGACTTTGCGGTTTCCAATTATGACATCACACGTCTCATTAAGAAAATGCTGGAGTGTTGTTTCAGAACTGAATCTTATGCTTAGTAATCTTTTTTATTGTATGTTTTCGTGCAATTGTGTTGCCCCCTAAATCCCCCAAGGGGGGACTTTAAGATAGCATAATGTAACTGTGAACTTGACCATAGGGTTTTATAAAATGTTGCTTTGGGCGCTCTTAAGTCCCCCTTTGGGGGATTTAGGGGTGGGAGCAATTCTTTGTTTAGCTTCACTTGTCTATCTTTACCTGATTCCTAAATGCGTTACACCCTTCAATTCAATTTGTTAGAAAAAAACCTTACGGCTATGTGCTTCAGACTTGAATAGTATTTTGAAGTATACGCAAAAACACTAAATCTTACTCTTTTTTCCTTGTTCGTGTATATTCGTGTCATAGTCTTATTCTTATTAGTGAGCATTCGTGTAACCTGCATAATGGGAGTAGTATGGAACGATTATTCACTGATCAAGACACCTTCTTTGAACGCTTACAAATTCAAATACCAAGCAAGAAAAGAACAGGAATGTAGGTCTCTATCAGTTTCGAATTTCGCATTTCACAGGTGCAGGATATTCTCTCCTGCTTTACCGGATCTGGCATTAAAATTGAAGTTTATCATTATCAAAACTTTATTCCGTTAAAAAACTATCTATGACATCAGATTAAAAAGATTATGTACATTTTTTCTATCATCCACAGGTCCATTTCTCTTTTTTCCAGAAGACAGCGACTGTTTTTTATTCTGCTGATGATTTTCTTTTTATTTTCGGCTCTAGTTCAGGTGGTGGGTTTAGCGAGCATAGGACCTTTTATTGCTCTTCTATCAAACACATCTGCCATAGAAACCAACAAGGTTCTTAATTTTCTCTATGATTATTTCAGTTTTACATCTACCAGAGTATTCATGGTAGCAGTTGCATTCGGTTCATTATTTATGACTATTTTCTCCAATCTTACCTCCATTCTGACACTATGGTTACTTATTCGTTTTACAATGTTTATCGGTGGAGATATCCAGAGGCGACTTTTTGAAAATCTTATGTTTCGCCCTTATCTTTTCCATAAATCCAATAACTATTCGGAATCCATCTCTTTAATAAGTCAACAGGCTCCCCGCTTTGTATACATGGTGATGCAGTCGATTCTTCTCTTATTCAGCAATCTTTTCGTAGCTTTGGTTATCCTGGGCGGACTGGTTTATCTTAGCCCTGCAACGGTTCTTATAACCGGATTTCTCCTTGGACTTACCTATCTATTAACTTATGTATTTTTAAAAAAAGCCCTGAAAAGACATGGTGATGCAATCTCGGAAAGAAATGCCATGGTTCAGAAAATTCTTTCAGAAGCTTTCATAGGAATAAAAGAAGTAATACTCAGCAGATTGCAAAAAATCTTTGTGGATAACTTCAGGACAGTCAATTCAAGAGGGCTCTACTCCACATCATTTATTTCTCTGAGCGGGGATATTCCCAAGTTTATAATCGAAACAGTGGCATTCAGTGTTATTTTTATTTCAGCAATAATTATCCTGTTAACCAATCAGAACACACAATCTATCGTTCCCTTTCTCAGCATTTATGCCATCGCCGGTTATAAGTTAATCCCAACTATGCACCAGATTTACAAATCTGTTTCAGCCCTGAGCGCACATGGCGCGGTTTCCTTCTCTCTTTATGAGGAATTACACCAGGACTGCGTTATCGATTACAATAACGACCAATCAGAGTTAAGCTCGATTCATACTATACAATTAAAAAATATTCATTTTAAATACCCCAGTGCACAGAACACAACCCTGGAGAATATCAATGTCTCCTTTCATCACAATATGATAAATACCATAGCAGGGCATTCCGGTTCAGGTAAATCCACTCTGGTCGATCTGCTCCTTGGGCTTTTAAAGCCGGATTCCGGAATGATTCTCATTGACAATAAGCTGGCAGATAAAGAAACAATGATTCGATTGCAGCGCTCATCCGGTTATGTCCCTCAACAGATTTTTATTCTGGATGACACTGTAATTTCGAACGTGGCTTTTGGAGTTAATAGCAACCTTATAAGTGAGAATGAAGTGATAAGGGCCCTTAAGCAGGCAAACGCCATGAGTTTTGTGGAAAATCTTCCCCACGGTATTCATACCAGACTGGGGCAGGATGGGAAACTGCTCAGCGGAGGACAACGTCAGAAAATTGGTATAGCCAGAAGCCTTTACCGGAACCCAAAAATCCTTATCCTGGATGAGCCCACCAGTGCCCTGGATATCGAATCAGAATACGATTTCATGATGCTTTTACGTAAGCTAAAATCTCAGGTCCTCATTATAGTAATCTCACATCGGCCTTCAGCATTAAAATATTCCGATAAAATAACCCTGATGCAAAATGGGAAAATCGAATCTCATGGAACATTTCAACAGCTAAAAGAGATCAGCCCGGTTTTTATTGATATTCTTGATAAATGCACTCTAGAGTAACCTCCGTGATCAACAATCAGAAAATTGCCATTATTACTCTGGTTCCTGATACAGGGCATACAACCAGCCTTCTGCATTTTGGACGTTTGCTGCAGGACAATGGTGCAGAAGTCCATTTCTTTGGCCCGCACGAAAATGCCCTGTTATGCCAGGAAAATAATATCACCAGCACTACATTTCTGATTGAGAGACCACTTGGTTACCAGGACTGTCTGGCCAGATATTCAAGAACAAGACCTTTCTGGAGAGAAGCCATTTTTAATAAATGGTTGTATATTAATTATTTCGAAAAAGTTAACTACTATGGGATACGGAAACAATCTCTTCTAACCAGTTTGCTTGAAGATTTCAATCCTTCTGCCATTCTTTGTGACGGTCATCAATTTTCCCAAACCAGCGAACTGATCGCCTTAAAGTTAAGCTGTCCTGTAATACTGAATAACCCCTATGGAGGTTATTATGTTTATCAGAACGACAATCACATATCAATTTCAAGAATCAGTTCTTTTGACAAGGTTTTCTTACCGGTTTTCAAGAAATCTCTGGGAAAGATCTATACAGAATACAGTAAATGGTTTAACAGAAATAAATTCCTCTCCGATGAAATCATCCATGATTTCCTTACCCAATACTGGAATAATTATTATAGTAATACCGATTTTCAGGGTTTACGCAAACTGATAATATCATCGGGCATTGGAATTTTAGAAAAAAAGTATTTGGCTGACCAAATTACTATCCCTGAAGAAGTTTTTCAGGTTGGTCCCATCCCTTACACCACCACTAATCTTCTCAGTGATGAGCTGTCCAATTGGCTGGATCAGGATTCTAAGCCGGTAATTTATATATGTCTGGGAACAATGGTCAAAGGTATTTTTCCGTTTTTTTCAACTATTATCAGGGTCGCACTCACTGAGGGATTCAGAATATTGTGGAGTTATTATAAAAAGCCCTGGAAAGATTCGCTGGATTCAAAACATTTACGCTGGGAGAAATGGGTACCCCAGGTGGATATACTCGCTCATAAAAATGTAAAGCTTTTTATCTCCCATTGTGGTGCAGGAGCAATAAAACAAGCCCTCTGGTTTTGCAAACCAATCATTGCTATTCCAATTCTATGGGATCAGTTTTACAATGCCTGGGTATTGGAGCAGCTTTGTGGAATAGCTCCCCTGAACTGGAATTCTATTAGCACCAAACAAATTCAATCGCAGATCAAAGACATTCAAGATAGAATGGGAAGGTTCAGGAAAATCTGTGCTGAGTACAAAGAGACGGAAGCAAGCAAAGTTATACTTGACAGGCTTAGTAACTTCATTTCAGACCACTGATCCCTGATCTCTTCTGCCCAATTGTTTTGCTTAATAATTCCTCTGAACTTGTTACTTATCTGAGTTCGCGGACATTTACTGGCCAGTTTTTAAGCGCATTATTTGGGATCAGTAATGTCCGGTTAATTTAACAAACATAAGATTGCATAAAAAGTAGGGTACGCAAACAAATTCCAAATCACAAGCACCAAATCCTAAACAAATCCCAATAACCAATCATTCAAAACCCAAACAAGAAAAGAACAGAAATGGGAGGTGTCTATTCTATTTCAAATTTCGAGTTTTCCATTCCTACTTCTTTTCCTGTTCCTGTTTCGGATTTCGAATTTCGAATTTCGGATTTCGAACTTTTCTATTCCTAATCCTGTTTAGAATTTTGGTATTGTAATTTGGAAATTATTTGGAATTTAAGAATTGTGATTTGGTACTTTCTGTTCTGAAATTCCAGATCTCAATCGGTTTTTCCAGTATCCTTTTTTTAAATTTAACCGGTCGCTACTGATTTGGAATTTAAAATCACATGTCATTGCATATTTTAATCATGCAACGTTTCATAATTCAGATATTGACATCATTTAGTATAGACTTTTACTTCCACAATCACAGGCCCAGTCTTTAATTGCATCCTGTAATGAATAGTCAAATCTAAATCCAGAGTTAATCAGCTTTTGAGCTGAAATGTTGGTAGATTTAACCAGTTTTACTATTCGTTCGGGAACAAGCCCCATCTTTTTTATAAATGGCAGAGGTATCCTGTTGGCTATTGCAGCAGAAGTGGTTATCAGCGGGTAAGGGAGGACTATCTCTGGGGCCCGGTAACCCAGAGTTTTCTTGAAGCTTTGTACTACTTCTTTTATGGTTATTTTCTCAGGATAGCAGAAATTATACAGGTACCATCCGGGTGTTCTGTATGCAGACATAGTCAGAAATTTACAGAGATCTTTAACATATAGACACGCCTTAATTGTATCATCGCGGCCAGGATAAGCGAAGAACCCCTTTTGCAGGGCATTGGCGATTCTGGTAAAATTACCGCCTTCTCCTTTGCCAAATACCACTCCTGGTCGGACAATTGTAAGCATCCGCTTTTCCTGCGCTTTGTTAAACCATTCTTTGTGAATATATTCAGCTATGATTTTTGAGGTACCATAGGGAATTACCGGCATTGGAATCAGCTCTTCATCTTTTTCATCCTCTCCAGGTCCGTATACCGAAATAGAAGAAGTAAAAATTATTTTTTGACATTGACATTTTTCAGCGAATTTACAGATGTTTTTAGCTCCATAAATATTTGCTTCAAAATACTCATTTGCAGCATGACCTGGGGTGGTGTGGACTGCCGCCAGGTTGAAGATGCAATCAACAGATGGTTCAAAAAGCATTTCATCTATGCTTTGCCTTACATCGCAATAAACGTATTTTATACGTTTATCGCTGGGAAGAGAGGTTCCAGGATGCCAGCAGGGTTTTCTGATATCTGCGATGTAAATTGATTCAGCCTTTTGCAGCAGATTATTTACAAGATGGGTTCCAATAAAGCCGGCCCCCCCAAAGAGTACCACCGAATTCATATCTTTTCCTTCTTTGCAGCTAATAACTTTCTACCGGCATTTTCTTCTCCCATTTGATAAGCGATACTGCACCATCGATATCCGTGAAATGAAAGTTATCCAATATTTTTTTCAACTTTGTAAGAGCACTTTTCAAACCTGTATATGATTTGAACCTTCTGCTTACCGGTAATCCCTGTAAGAGCGGCTGATCAGGATCAAAATCTCTGGGATGAAAATAGGACATCACATATTCTGAACGGCTGATAAACCAGTGGATCAGATAATATGGAAACAGTCTGAAGTAACCTCCGCCGGAAAAGACTACCCTTTTGCCCAGAAACCGGATGGTATTAATTGGAAATTCTTTTATGTCACCAAAGGAAGTATTGATTATGCAGGGCCGGTTTCCATCAAACTCTTTAAACCCGCCATGGGCTCTTGTTGCCGGAAAGACTGAAGAATCGAACTGTATTCCGCATTGAGCAATTATTTCAAAGGCCCACAGATTTTTTCTGGTTATGGAAAATCCAGGTACTCTGAAACTGCGCACTTTTTTTCCGGTAATGCTTTCCAGTACATCAATAGATCTTCGTAAATCATCTCTGAATTGATTGGGAGTTAATCTATAGGCTAACTGATGATAACTGGTATGGCTGCCAATCTCGTATCCCTGGCTGGAGATATCGGCTATTATCTGTGGATATTTCTCTGCAATCCATCCCAGACAGAAAAATGTGGCTTTCTGATTACTTTCTTTAAGCAAATGAAGTATTCTTTCGGTATTTCTATGAATACGTATTTCATAATTATTCCAATGCTCTATTTTATTAATCGGCTCAATATCCAGAAGATGGAACCATTCTTCGATGTCAAAGGTTAAAATTCTTACCGGTTTCTCCACTTCTGTTTCCCTCATTTCTTTATTGAGTTGGTAGTTTATTCAAGCGAACTCTTCTTTTTGCTTCTGCAAATTTTGTGCAACACTCGAAATGAGCGGACTATTTCTGGAAAAGAATCAACTATTCAAATGTCAAATCGATTATGATTTTCCAAACAAGTAAAGGAAGGAAGTGACAGTCTCTATCCTTTTTTGGTTTTCTAATTTTCCTACCTATGGTCGTGGTCTTTTACACATAGAATCAAAGCCCACCGAAGCGTCTTAACGTAGGCAGGTCCCTGTTTAGAATTTGGATTTTGTAATTTGGTAATTTTTGAAATTTTGAATTTGTGATTTGGTACTTCCAGGAAATGTTTTGCCTTACGTATCAGGAATGGGGATTGCTATTACTTTTTTCAGCGAATCGTTTGTAGGATCTAAAAACAGGAGATATTAAATGTTATCCATCATCATTTTTGTTATTACCATTTTAATATCTTTGAGTGTACATTTAGCAAATGCCCAGGATTCCGATACCCTTTTTTCTTCGCACGATACCACAGCTTACTCCTCCTCTTTACAGCAAAATTCAACTGAAGAAAAGACTTTCCAGCAGGTATCGGTTTTTATGCCTAACGAAGCAGTCTCTATACAGGTAATCCACGATTCCACCTCCGTTTTTAACGGTATATACAAAATCGATGAAAGAGGATATGTTAACATACCTGTTATTGGCAATTTATCAATCAGTAATCTCTCCATATCTCAGCTTATTGATACTATAAAAATCCGCTGTATCGACTACCTTCCTTTTCCCAATATCAGGGTTACTCCTCTTATGCGCTTGTCACTTCTGGGTGGCTTTTACAAACCAGGCTTATACTGGATCGACTCCAGAAACAGTCTCTGGGATGCAATTCATTTAGCAGGGGGTTTTCAGCGGGAAGATGGATTGAAGCTTTTGCGATGGGAGCGGGACGGCAAAATTATCTCAAAAAATTTAACCAGTCTTTTCCAATCCGGAGCATCTCTTCAATCAATCGGTTTTAAATCCGGTGACCAACTCTGTATAACTTCACGACCCAAAACCTCATTCTCTTTCAGGGAGCATATCGTACCCTTTTTCACCCTTTTTCTTTCGACTCTTAGTACTGGACTGACTATATACACACTTTCTAGATAAGAGAATTTATATGGAAGAGCAGACATCAATTAAAAACATTGATTTCAGATATCTGATCCATCACTATCTTCATCTGTTCTGGCGTTGGAAGTGGTATATCTTTTTTGCTGCTCCATTATCTGTAGCTTTGGCAATAATGGCAGTTTCTTATCTGGGTCTCACTAAAAAGCCCCCCCTTACTGCCACAGTACTTATAGGTGTGGAAAAACATCCCAACCTTAATATATGGAATCTTGATGATCTCTATTTAAACAAGGAAAGACTGCTTCTTAACCGTAATTTCCTTGAGAATGTGGCACGCAGTATTTCTTTACAATTCAGCGTATCGGATTATTCCCGTTACGATATTTTTGATTCGGTGGTAGTTGACAGTAATGCTCCCCTGGGATCATTCAGCATGGATATTGATAATTTTAACAGTGACATTTACCGTATCCGCTATTCCAATCAACTGAAAGGGATAAAAGACCAGGTTATTAAACTGGGAACCGTTTCACTTCTTGATACTCTTGATTTAAAAGGTATTCATCTTTATTTTTCGAAATCATTTCTCCAGAATCCTCATTCATTCGATTTTTCTGTACGCTCGATGCGCTCCACCATTGATAATATCCTGAGCAGATTAAAGGTCAGCAGTCCCAATCCCAGAGAACAGAACTACTTTTTCAGTGTGCTTCTGGAAGGAAATGATTATCCTTTAGTAACCCAGACTGTTAACACTATTGCAGACAAGTTTGTTGAAAGTAATCTTTCCCTGAAGCGGCGTAAAATGAAAGAGACTCTGGTTATTTTGGAAAAGCAGCTTGAAGCTGCAGAAGACCAGCTTTCTAAATCCAAAAATGATTTAAAGCTTTTCCTGGCTCAAAACCCTGACGTGGGAATAAGTGTGCGCACACAATTGGCCATGAACGAGCTTATCCGTCTGGAAACCGGATCGATGGAAAACAATAATCTTACTGAATTATCACACGATCTTAAAAACCGTTTATCTAATTGTTCTCAGGAAGAAACAGAACGGCTTATTGCAGAAGCTATTGCTTTTCTGCAATCAAATGGTAATCCTTCGGCATCTTCGCTTCAGCTCAGTTTTACTCAGCATCAGGAAGAAAAACGCAACACAATCGGCAATTATGACCGAAATCATCCTATTTTCAAGGAAATCGATAATAAATTGTCAAATCTCAAGGCTAAAACCATTATAGCTCTGGACTCCTTTGTATCACAACTGAACAAGGCCCGTTCAGATAAACATCAATCGATAAGCAGGATCAGTTCTCGTCTTCAAAGCATTCCCAGCAAAGAGCTTCAGCTTGCCGAACTGCAAAAAAGACAGGAGATAAATACAGAAATCTACTCTTCCTTATTGATAAAACTCAATGAAACCAAGCTATCCGAAACTGGCCAAAGAGCAGATGTGTTCATTATGGATTATGCTGTTCAGCCCATACCCCCCTCTCCCAGAAGTCAGCAGATCAATGCTCTTGTGATGATCCTTCTAACAATGATGGCCATAACATTGGGTCCTGCCGTATTCTTTGATTTTCTGGACAAAACCGCCAGAACAGAGCAGGAACTCCGGAGATTGATTCCTTATAATTTCCTGATAACTTTGCCCAAGATAAAGAAGCTCAGGTCAGCTAAAGACAAGACCAATAAAACCAAAGACAAGAAGCAGAAAAAAGGGCTGCTCCTTTGCGACTCGGAGAGGTTCTCTCCTCCTTTTATAGTTGAGCTTTTCAGATCCTTGAATACCAAAATTCAACTGGATCTGTTCAATGAAACCGATAAAAGTATCGCCATAACCAGCCTTAATATGAGTGAAGGCAAATCCACCATAGCTGCTAATCTGGCCCTTTCTATTGCAGAACATGGTATCAAGACTATTCTGATCGACTGTGATATACGCAAAGGTATAACTCATGAATTATTTAATCTGCAGGAATCACCTGGTCTTTCTGACTATCTCTATGAGGCTCTCGAATCGAATAATTCGACTCTTCCAAACATACCGGTTCAGAAAACATTCAATTCCAATTTATGGGTTGTCAGTTGCGGAAAGCATGTGGATAATCCTCAGAAATATCTCAGCTCAACTGCCATGATCGCGCTCAAAAGACGAATGAAACTACAGCCATTTTTCCTGGTGTTTGATTCGCCTCCAATCGGACTGGCAACTGATGCGGCATTGTTAAACAATCTGGTCTCCAGATATATGCTTGTGGTTAAGGCCGGACATACAAATATCATTAACCTGTGCAAAATAATCCAGAAAGACTTCCCGGTAATAGAAAAAAAGTTACTGGGGGTAGTTCTTAACATGGGTGAAACCGTAAATCCTTCCGGATACTATAAATACTATTAGAGATCATGAGAATCGGCAGAACACTGCCCCCAGCCGCTTCACCAATCTCTATCCAGGATATTCTTAAAGGGATTATATCTTTAAGTAATCCCGGCAAACCACTTATGGCATTTCGCCAATCCATCAGTAATTATTTTGGTGTCAAATACAGTTTCCTGCTTTCCTCCGGTAAAGCAGCAATCTCTGTCTCCCTTAAAGCACTGAGCAAATTGTTACCTAATCGCAGAAGGGTAATTGTCCCTGCCTTCAATTGCTATTCAGTCCCCTCTGCGATTATTAATGCAGGTTTTGATGTTTACCCCTGCGACATCGATCCATATACACTTCAGATCCAGAAAGAATCATTATTAAAGGCCTTAAGTAATACTGATGATGTCCTCGCTATCATCCCAGCCCATCTTTTCGGTCTGCCTGCTCCCATTCCATGGATTTACCAAATCAGCAGTAAGGCAGGTATTCCAGTCATAGAGGATGCAGCTCAGGCTATGGGTTCCAGTTATAATGGAAAACTACTGGGAACGCAGGCTGACATTGGAATCTTCAGTCTCTCAAGAGGTAAAGCTTTCTCCACCGGTGAAGGTGGCATTATAATAACTTCACGTGATGACATCGGGGAAACAATAGAACAAATCCAAAAGTCGATCCCCAGTCCTTCCCTTATGTGGTCCGCAAAATTACTGTTAAAGAATATTGCCACAGCAATGATGATTAATCCTCAGCTTTTCTGGTTGCCAAAATCAATACCGGCTCTCAAGTTAGGTGAAACCATTTTCAACAGTAACTTTGAAATTTTAAAACTGGGAGATTTGCAGGCTGCACTAGCTTCCAAATGGAAAAATCGACTGCAGAAACTCCTTTGTGAACGTTCCATACGAAACCGTTATTACTCCAGATACCTTAATGGAATCGAGGGAGTCGTGCAGATAACCAGCCTTTTTAATTTAACAGATTTTACCGGAATCCGATATCCGCTTCTGTTAGCCGATAATAATAACGCCCGTAAAATTCTGCAAATCAGCCATAAATCAGGACTTGGAATAACCAGCAGCTACCCTGATATTCTTAACCACATAAAAGAGCTGAATGTTTCTTCAGAGATTCAATGTAAAAATGCACTGACTGTTCCCGGCAGACTAATTACTCTTCCCTCACATCCTTTTGTCACCTGCCAGGACATGGAGAACATAGTAATGGCGATACGCTCTGTTGTAGAAGGATAAGGCTGCTTTTATGCAATAAATCTGAATTCACTGCCATCCCATAATATTTATGATAAAATTTGACAAAAAGAGTGTAGGTGAGATTTGCAAATTCAGTTATTCACAGGTGTTTATTAGCAGAATGTCTCCCTGCCTCATAGCCGTAAGGCTTAATTCCGATTGTTAACAAATTTAACCGATGCAACCTTAATTTCCTGCCCCCTAAGTCCCCCTTTGGGGGATTTAGGGAGCGGGAATACGTAACTCCCTTCGATTCAATGCGTTACAAATATTAACCTTATGGTTATGGGTTTAGGGGGCATGTGGATTAAGGGTGATTTCACAATGGTAAAAAAATGTATGAATTCTCTGCATCAATAATCGGTCAAAAAGTAGCTTTTTATTGAGTTGATCATTGGTTTTTTAAGCAGAAGTTTTACTATGGTTGAAATGTTTTCAGAGTTATAACTACCACAAAGTAAATCCAGATTGGCAGGGAAATGATACTGAGTTTTACAAGCAGATAAAGAAACTCGTATCTGGCTGTTAAGGTGTCATGCGCAACCAATCTGCGAAGAATAAAATCAAGATTTTCAAAATTCAGAGGAACTTGTATGATGTCATAGACCCCATTATTTAGATATGGATACAGATGGAGATGCTGCTCCGGTTTTGCAGCAATCAGGATTTTAGGGTTGCTCAGGTTTGTCCTGAACAAGTTGAAAAAATGCTTGGGATATCTGGGTAAAAGATCGGCATCAATGATGACTACTCCCTGTTTGTGCTGTAGAAATTTCTGCACACCTTCCTTTCGAGTAGTGACATAATCCACAAAATAACCATAACTGGTAAACAAGGTTACCAGTTTATTGGTTATCAACTTCTTGGCACATATAATCAGAAGTCTTGTCCGGTTCTTATCAAATTTTCTCATTCATCTCTGCCTGCAGGAAAAACTTTCTGGTTTCAATTGCCAGTTTCTCCATTGCCCATCCCCTGCTTTGATTTACCAGGTTATCGATTTCTTTAAGCAGTGAAGGTATGTAAACGGGCTTTTTTACCAGAATGAATGACTTTTGTCTGCTATTTTTCTCTTCTAAGAAATCAGGTACAGTTTCATTATCAGAACAAATTGCAATTACCGGGCAAGCACATTGCATGAAAATTGTGCTGGCCAGTGATATTAGACTTTCCATGGAACTGGTTGATTGCAGCTCTATTATTACCGAGCAATATTTTTTTGAAGAAAAAAGCACTTCATCCCTGGTTTTAAATGAAAAATAGAATCGATTTTGCCTGTACTTTTTAAGCGAATATTGCAATACTTCATCACAGCAGATAACTGCCACCGCTTCTTTTTTCAGCCTCATTAAATAATTAACTTTTTTAAATAAGAATGTAATTCGTGAAAAGTAGTTTAACTGATATAGAAACCATGTTACCAGAAAAAGGATATAACACAACAGAAGAATGCTTTCACTTTTCAAAGTAAAACACACCAGAACTGCACTCATGCAGATACCCAGATGAAAAATAACCATGATAATAACGGTTTCTGTGTGAGTAAGCCCTCTGTGGATCAGCCGATGGTGAGTGTGTTCATTATCTGCGACAGTTACCGCTTTTAAAGCATCAATAATCGATTCACCCGAGAAGATTTTGTGGAAAAAACGACGCCAGATGGCTACTGCGATATCCAGTACAGGCAATCCCAGCATCAAAGGTGCAATTATTACCGGATAGCTCCTTTGTTTTTCAGAAACCAGATATAGACTTAGAAGCCCTGCAATCAGGCCTAAAAAAAGTGATCCGGTATCTCCCATAAAGACACGTGCAGGAGAAATGTTGTGAAAAAGAAAACCACTAACCAGTCCTGCCAGTATAACACAGAGAAACAAGACCGATTTGTCATCCGAGAAGCCGGTTAAAACCGCGATAGTGGCAAATATTACTACCATGATCGATCCGGCCAGCCCATCGAGCCCATCTATGATATTTATGGCATTGGTCACCCCAACCACCCAAAGAATTGATAATGGTATACCCAGCCATCCAAGTGAAATATCCCATTCCAGAAAATGCACCTGTTCCAGACGAATGCCCAAAAAAGAGATGATAATCGTGGCAATGAGGATCTCTAGAATCAGTTTTGTCCTGTTTTTAATTCCAATTACAATCAGATCATCAGCCATTCCCACCGGAATAATTGCCAGAGTGGCAAAAGTTATGGATTTTTTTAAGTGCGGTGGTAAATCTGGAAGCGAAAGGGGGAATTTTCCCCAAAAGAAAGTTATCATTAAAAAAACCGCGGTTATAGCTAAACCACCGATTCTGGGAATGGTTCTTTGGTGAACTTTTCTAACCCCGGGGTCATCCTTAAAAAAGGTAATTAAGGGTGATTTGAATATGATCCAGATCAAAAGATAGGAGAAAATAGCTGCAAAACAAAAAACAGTACTTATTTGCATATTAACCTCTGCTTCACAGCATAGAATTGCAAATAACATACCGGAGAAACAGAAGTTTCAGTTGTAATTGTCCGATTTAAGATTTAATATTATTAACCGATACCTTGGCAATATCGTTTATTTATTTTTCATAATATTTAATCGGGCAAGAGACCTCCAGCCTTAATCTTCCTGGAGCAATTCTTTGAATCTGCAGTTCAGGATATCCATTCTCGAGTGCTTTTGTAAGTCTGTTAAGCCTGACTACAAAATTGGGATTAAGGGGGTCATTGACTATGAAAGGGTCTTTTGTAAATTCACGATACTGGAATTCAACTCTTTTTGTCCTGCAATACATGGACAACAATTTTTTCAGTATCTTTGCAGGAACTCCGGAGATGAAATGGACACCATTAATTGAGATACTCTCATTTTGGCAATCATAGACCACCTCAAGTTTTCGCAGTGCCTTTAAAACCAGTAAATCATGTTTCTCTTTTAGCAGTTGCCAACGCTCAGAACGCTGTTCCTGAAGTGCAGAGATGACCAGCGAAAGGAAGTTGGCCGGACGCTCAAACTTGTGGTTATATATGAGCTGGTAAAGAAACAGCGGTGCGCCATATACACAGCCCTCATGTATAACTGTTCTTTTGCGCAAAGGGCAGTAATAATTTTTTTCAGCAAGCAAGACAGTGCAGTCGGGAATTCCGGCTTCTAAAAGCTCGGTTTGATATTCAGCGAGCTTCTGGTACAACCGGACCTCTTTTGCATAGTATTGACCATCCAGAAACAGTTGACCATTTTTAAAATCGATCTCACAATCAGGGGTGATTTCAGAAATCAGCCTGTAATCAGCCAGCATATTCAGTTCATCAAAAGCCGGTATATTGAAAAAGCTCACCACCGATTGAATCTGTGAACCGGTCCAGAGCTCAAAATCGTAGGCTGGAAAGCGTTGGGAATCTGGCGGTTGCCCGAAAAAATGGTATATCATTATGGCAATGCCGTGATCGCCCTCGATTTTATGATGCAGAAGCCGGTGACATGTTTCTCTTTGAATTTCAGAGGAAAGTGCAAGATTGCTGAATACTTTTAAAATTGTTCCATGGAGATCTTTAGAATCGAAAAAATCGGCCAGATATGAATTACTCAATAAAAGAACCCGTTCCGATGAGATTATAAGACCGTTGGAAAGTGAAGGCAAGGCGTTTTGAACAAACTGAACCGGATCGACTCTATGTTCAATCAGATAGAACTCAAGCTGGTTTAAAATTGAAAATACGGTATAAAAGGGTGGTTCTATGGTACCACTCCATAATGCATCAAAAAACTGTTTAACAGAGATTTTTTCTTTGAAATGAGTGTTATATACATGAATCCAGAACGGAAAAGCCCCTTCCAATGAAAGCTCTTTTATTGTTCCACAATAGATATATTTCAATCTTTCGCCAATTGTGGTTATTGCATCACCTATCTTCTTATCTTCAGAACCGACATCTGCATTATTTGTCATCAATGCCTTCCTTGCAGTATAGATGATTTGACAGTTTCTTATGTTGGATTGTAACGAGTACTATTTCTCTGACACGTTTTGCCCATAGCGGGTATCGATTGTGCGATTAATTCAACAAATAATTTAATTATCAAACATCACATCTTATTGGTATATTAAAGTTTTTTAAAGATAAAACTGTGTGAGTGCACTGTCAAATAGTAAGCTGGAATTATTTTAAAATTTTAAAATTAAAACTTCCCCATGTATACTAATTAAAGTATTTTCTTATTTTTGAATTGGCGATATAATCAGAAGGATTTCAAATAATTTTCAAATGTATACCAATCCCGGTTATGACTATTGCGACAACGCCACATCTTCTCCCAATCACATCTCCAAATCAGGAATTCGCTATGATATTCTGAAACTGTTATATGCCGGAATGCTCCTGGGTTTTACCCCGGATAAGGTAAGACAGTTCTGGAAAGAGCATCCTTTGCCCCAAATAAAACCGGAGAACGAATCCCACGTTTTTAAGGAACTTCTTCAGGGACGCTCGTGGTACTCTACCGAATACGCTTTTTCAGTGTTCAATGATGTTGAAGACTTTTTGATTGAAAATGGCACAAGTTTTCCTGAATTCATTGAGAACTCTTTTTACAGGGTTAATCAGGGCTTACCGGTTTCTCCCAGGAACTGGTTGTCCATGAGCAAACCTATCTTCAAATTGTTCTTCACCGAACCGGACTTGCGAGCACTTATTGTACACCTCATAAATCATTATCTTGGCATTTTTCTGCCAATCTTCAAGAGCGAAGTCGTATTACACACTTCAGAAGACGACTGGAATATCAGTATACTCTCGATAAATTATGACTCCATCCTCTGCTCGGGGGTTGACCTTAATAAGCAAATGTCTAAAGTTGATCTGGGATTACTGTTTCTATCGATAATCAGAAAACTGCCGGAATGCTTCAGGGTACCCCGTTATGAACACCCGTTCATGGTAGCAGATCGCAGAGAAATTTCCGATATCGTCCAAAACGTCTCAATTGAAGACAATCTGCTCTATATTTCTGATCGACTATATGCAAAAAAAACCTCTCCGGACATTTTTTGCACCAGCAAGGGTATAAATTCCAGTGTTTTTGAAAATAGTAACACTTCGGTTTGGGTGATGTGCTCCGATTATTTCTGTCCCATACGCAAAAGAGTAGTTCTTCATAAGGGATGCGCCTATGGAGCACCAAAACTTCTACTTGGATTTCGTTATCTTAAATACAATGCCAGTCCCAGCAATTTACTGGATTCACTTATCGATGATATCGTGGATTTCAATGACCGCCAATGGTCAGAGATCAAAGAGCTGCACAATAAACTGATCATGCTGGTTTCAGGAACTAATAATTTTACCTACAATCACAAAAATGAAACCATGCAGTTAAACGGGATCGAACTGATTAGAAATGTACCCGCCAAAATTTTACGGAAAATCATTCTGATCTATCTGGAAACCGGAAGAACAGAATTCTATCATAAAGAATTCACCAAAGACGATTCTATTATTAATGACCCTTATCAGCCCAATTTTACAGTACGACTTAAAAGGCTGATGACAACACTTGAAACCAGAAATACATCCATAGAAATACAGAAACTAGACAAAGGCAAGTTCATCTTTAACCCCCTTTGTAAAATCAACTATTCTGAAATTGACTAAAAACTGCCAATTTTTTCACTCCTGTTTTTACTGCTCTTCATATTCCTGTTTCCTGCGGATTTGCCAGCCATCAAATGAATTGGAAAACAAATTGCATTAACAGGTTCATAGGTTCGGAGTTCAAAGATTGAGGTCTTTTTTACTTCGATATTCGCTATTCGATACTCGATTTTTTCCTGTTTTGGTTTTTCTGACTTTTAAGTAAGCGCGCGTCTCAAGTCATTTCTCTACTGACGAGTGTAAAATATGGTCCGAATCGTGCCTTATACCCGGCAAGACAGTAAAAATTGGGATTCCTTTGTTAAAGCCCATCCTCATGCCAACCTATACCATCTTTCTTTTTTCCGCTCTGTTGTGGAAAAAACCTATGGTCATCAAAGCCTCTATTTCCAGGCTGTTGATGAAAACTCGCAAATCAGGGGTATTTTGCCCCTGTTTTTTATTCGAAGCTTGATTTTTGGTAAAGAGCTGGTCTCTCTGCCTTTTTGTGACTATGGGGGAATTCTTGCCGATTCACCTGAAATTTCTCAGTTACTATTTCAAAAAGCAGAAGAGCTGATGAGAAGTCTGAGATGCAAAAATATTGAACTGCGACAAGTTTCAAAACAGCATTTTTTAGATAAGAAAGCTGCCATCAACACCAATCTCTCCATCAAAACCACCAAAGTCAGAATGTTTCTGAATCTGCCAGAGTCTGCAGACACTCTCTTTTCCTCTTTTCCGGCCAAATTGCGAAGTCAGATCCGTAAGCCACAAAAAGATGGATGTACCTGTCTAAATGGGGGAATTGAGCTGCTGGATGATTTTTATGATGTGTTTTTGTTTAATATGAGAGATCTGGGTTCACCTGTACACTCAAAACAGATAATTAAAAACATGCTTAGCAGCTATCCCCGATCCAGTCATATATTTGTGGTTTACCATTCGCAAAGGCCTGTTGCCTGCTCTCTGGTCTGTTCTATCAATGACATGCTGGTTAACCCCTGGGCATCCTTCAAGAGAACTTATCAGAAATCAGCACCCAATATGCTTTTGTACTGGGAAATGCTCAAATTTGCAATAAATAACGGTTACCGGGTTTTCGATTTCGGCAGATCCACACCAAATGAGGGCACATACAGATTCAAGGCTCAATGGGGCGCATCTATCCAGCCATTGTACTGGTACAGATATGGTTCGAATGCCGGCTCATCCGGTGATATTTCCGCAAAAGAAGAATCTTTTAAAAAGATATGGAGAAAACTGCCTCTGAGAGTGACCGCTGTCGTTGGACCCATGATAAGAAAGCATATTCATTTGTAATGTGCAAGTCATATATAAAGGAGAAAAAATGTTAGTGCATCATTTTCTGGAAAACAGCGCAGAGAAATATCCTCACAAAGAGGCTGTATGGTATAAAGATTTATGGGCATCATTTATGGATATTGAGCAGAATGCAAATAGAGTTACCAATTTTCTGATAAAAAACGGGATCTCACGAGGAGATCGAATAAGCTTACTTATGGAAAACTCAATCAGCTACATTATCTGCTATTTCGGAATATTGAAAGCAGGGGCTGTAGTGGTAGCTATCAATAACGAAGTGACTTCCGATAATCTGCTTTTCTATTTAAACAATTCAGAATCTTCCGCGATCATTGCCGGTAGCCGGTTTTCTTCCCTGTTTCCCATCATTTCCCATGCTCCCTCAGTTAAATTCATGATAAGCGACACTTCTCTGGCTTATCCACCCAGGACCGCTTATTCACTGGAGGATATACTGCAATCAGAGAAACCACAGCGTCCTGAAGTTTCAACAATCAGCCTCGATCTTGCATCGATTGTCTACACCTCCGGCAGTACCGGAAATCCCAAAGGAGTCATGCTTAGTCATCAGAATCTAAGTGATAATACTGTTTCCATATCCAATTATTTAAAACTTACCCCTGAAGACAGAATCATGGTGGTCTTGCCTCTTTACTACATTTATGGGAACTCTCTTTTGACTACCCATTTTTATTGCGGTGGTTCAGTAGTTATCGACAACCGTTTCATGTTTCCCAACCTGGTCCTTGAGACCATGAGAAAAATGAAAGTAACCGGGTTTGCCGGAGTTCCATCCACTTATATGATTCTTCTTAACAAATCCACTATCAGGCAATGTAAACTGGAGTCACTCCGGTATGTCACTCAGGCAGGTGGTTCCATGCCTCCTTCCATTCAGCTTCAGGTGGCAGAAGTATTTGCTCCTGCAAAGCTTTATGTCATGTACGGAACCACAGAAGCCGCACCCAGACTGACCTATCTGGAACCAGAGATGCTCAGTACAAAACTGGGCTCTATCGGAAAAGCCATACCCAATGTAGAGGTTATCATTGCAGATGAAAATGGCAGAGCTCTCCCTGCCGGCCACATTGGAGAAATCGCCGCCAGGGGAAGCAATATAATGTTAGGCTATTGGAAAGACCCGCAAAGCAGCGCCGCTGTTTTAAGAAATGGCTATTACTTTACCGGTGATCTGGGAAAAACCGATGAAGACGGATATATCTATGTGGTAGGACGCACTAAAGACATGATAAAGGTGGGAGGAAACCGGGTCAGTGCAAAAGAGGTGGAAGAAGCTCTGTTAAATTTACCCCATATCAGTGAAGCCGCAGTGATCGGGGTCCCTGATTCCATTTTAGGAGAAGCAATTAAAGCTTTCATTGTCCCTAAAACCGAGCACATACCCGATGTCTCCCTGATAAAAAAAGAACTTTCATCTATGATATCACCATATAAAATTCCTACTCTTTACTCTTTTCATAGAGAACTTCCCAAAAATGAATCCGGGAAGATAATGAAAGAGAAATTGAGAATATTACCTGAATCAGAGCTTTCTGAATCACAGCCCTATAGTTCGCAGTCCCCCGAATTCTCCCAATCTCCTGAATCACAGCCCCCTGAAACCCCGCCCCCTAAATCCCCCGAAGGGGGACTTTAGGATTGCATAATGTAATTGTGAACTTGACCCTAGGGTTTTATAAAATGTTGCTTTGGACGCTTTTAAGTCCCCCTTTGGGGGATTTAGGGACAGAAATTTGCAGCATTGTTTCTTGCTGTAAACAAATAACAGGACAATGCAATGGGGGGATTTTTTGCCAATTAGTGGGTTCACATTTTGCAATCTTGTTTCCAGTCAGACATTGCACTTTCTCAAATACAGAAAAGGAGTACCAATGACTTCCAATTCATCTTTTTCAAAAGAGGTGTTGAATCTGGATTGTGAAAAAGAAACAGAGAAGATCTGTACCAGAATAAACTCATATCTTTCTACTGATCTGAAACGTAGAGGACTGGTAGTGGGAATAAGCGGTGGGATTGACAGCAGCGTAACTCTGGCTCTGGCTGTGAAAGCTCTGGGAAAAGAGCGGGTCTTTGCCCTGCAGATGCCAGAGCAACATTCCGCGGAAGAAACGCTGTATCTAAGTGGTTTACTGGCATCTCACTTTGGTGTCCAGAGCCAGCATGAGGACATAACCGGTATTCTCAAAGCTTTAGGTTTCTATAGCCGCTATGCCCAGACTGTTCGCAATGTCATACCAGATTACACTGAAGAATGGAAATCTAAAATCGTACTGCCCAATATCATGGAGAAAAGCGGATACTCCATTTTCTCCATTGTCGCTCAATCACCCGATGGCAAACAGATCAGAAAACGACTTGATCTCAATACATATCTGGGGATCGTTGCAGCAACTAATTTCAAACAGCGGGTCAGGAAAATGCTGGAATACTATCATGCTGACCGGCTCAATTTTGCAGTAGCAGGCACACCCAATCGACTGGAATTTGATCAGGGATTTTTTGTAAAACTGGGCGATGGAGCTGCAGACATAAAGCCTATAGCTCATCTTTATAAAACACAGGTTTACCAACTCGCAGAGTATCTGGGAGTACCTCAGGAAATCAGGTCCCGACCACCGACAACCGACACCTACTCTCTTGCACAAAGCCAGGATGAGTTCTATTTCCAGTTGTCTCATGACAAACTTGATCTTTGCATGTATGCAAAAAATAACAATATCCCTGAAACGGAAGTTTCCGCTGTGATTGATTTGACTCCTGAACAGATCCGGAAAGTTTATGCCGATATAGATAACAAGCGCAAAACTACCAGGTATTTACATTTAAAGCCATTGCTGGTCGATGCGATCCCTGAGATACTGGCCTGAATAGATTCTCCACGCCTTCTTCCGGGTTCTCAGTGGATGAGAAAGAAGCGAAATAAAAATCTCGGAAAAGAAGCCTGAGAAAATAGTAAAAAAGGTACAGAAGTGATTGGTGCGTAAATACCTGTTTGCATTGGTGACTCCTTTGAAAAGAGCCGGGTATCCGGCTCTTAAATATCGGGTGTGAGCTTGTCAGAAAATCACTATAAAGCAGCAAAAAAATACTACAACAAAGCACTCTTCCACCATACACCATCCGTATCAGACAACTACAAAAGCCTGCAGAGAGAAAAATCATTCTCTTTCCATTCAATATAGTAGGCTAATGCCTCCTGAATCAAAAAATTACCTGATAAACTTGATATTTTGCTTGGTGGCATTGAAAAAATGAGTTGGTGGAAGTAATAATTGGCCTGATGGTATTGAATTTTTTGTTTGGTGGGATTGATAAAATGAGCTGGTGGAAGTAATAATTGGCCTGATAGGGCTATAAAAATTACTTGGTAACATTAATAAAAGGCCTGATGGTATTGAATTTTTTCCCTGATAGATTTGCAATTCGGCCTGGTGGCATTGATAATTTTTCTTGGTGGAATTGAAAAAATGGACTGGTGGAATTAAAAATTGGTCTGATAGAGCTATAAAAATTACTTGGTAATATTGATAAAATATCTGATGGTATTGAATTTTTTCCCTGATAGATTTGCAATTCGGTCTGGTGGCATTGATAATTTTTCTTGGTGGAATTGAAAAAATGGGCTGGTTGGATTAAAAATTGGCCTGATGAGGTAAAAAAAATTGCTTGGTGGTATTGATAAAAGGCCTGATAGTATTGAAATTTTGTCTTGGTAAAAATAAAAATCGGCCTTGCTGATCAATTCCCATGGAAATGACGGTGTCTGTTGCAATCACACTTATAACCAATCATCCAAACAAGAAAAGAACAGAAATCCCTATCCGGTTTCGAATTTTCATACTCCTACTCCTGTTCCTGTTTCGGATTTCGGATTTTCCATTCTCTACTCCTGTTCCTGTTTCGGATTTCGCATTTTCCATTCCTACTCCTGTTCCTGTTTCGAGTTTCGGATTTTCCATTCCTACTCCTGTAACACTCTTGCCATTCTCTTTACCTGACGTTCGATTCTGTTTCTTTTAGCATATTTCCAGGCAGACACTCCAATCCTCTTTATCTGCTCAATATTCTCATACAATTTCAATATGGCTGAAACATCCGATTCCGGACCGGTTCCTGTAAGTAAAATCCCATTCTGTTTATCTCTGATAATCTCTTTTGTAGAAGGGATACCGGTTGCAAAAACCACACATCCTCTGGCCATAGCCTCAAGTATCCCAAATGCCCTTCCTCCCTCGTAACGGGATGAAGAGATCAGAAAGGGACAGGTTTCATACCATCGAAACATGTTTTCAGGTGATTCTTTTTCTATTATAGTCAATGAATTTCCAGGAAAATCCAGCAGTTGTCTTTTCTCCTCTGTTATCTTTCCTGTACCTACCAGAATCAGTCGTGAATCATGTCTCTCACCCAATACTTTCCTGAATAATTGAAGACTGTATTCCAGATTTTTTTTCCAGGTAAAGCCCCCTATTGACAATAAATTAAGTGGAAAATTCTCCTGCAGGGGCCAGTATGGTTTCCGGGGTACCTCAATTCCGTTAGGAATTACCTTCAGCTTTCCAACTGATGACCGGTACCTTGCAGCAATCCATCTTGCTTCTTCAATTGTGCCGCAAATACAGATATCCGACAGAAACAGATTGGCTTTTAATAACGGGAATCTCACAAGTTGTGCCTTCCAGCCCGTCGGATTGGTAATTATCCTCTTTGGCAGCCGCTTCTCTGTCTGGTATACTTTCTCCTCCCATCCATGATTATGAAGTGCAATTCTGGTTTTTAAAGAGAATATTCTTATAAGTACAGCACAAAAAACGCTGTCCGATGAACGGGCAATAATCCAGTCCGGAGGATCAGCCAGATTTTTCAGTAATCTTAATGCCAGGCTGAGAGAAAATTTCAGGTAATTGTCTCCTTTTTTTGAAGCGAAAATTATTTCCACCTGCATTCCCGCATTCCTGAGATATCGGCCAAACTGCATCATCGATCGACTAACGCCACCACAGGAGGATTGAGCTACCGATGCCGCAAACCAGATTTTCATACACGATCCTTTTTACCAGTCTTACTCTTGCGGTAAATTAACAGAAGTTCTGCTATTACGACCCATGCACAGAGCTGTTCTATCAAAGAGGCTGTCAGCAGTACAATCGATTGCAAAGGATTGGCTGTTATTCTTCTGAGGTCACGCCGCTTAAAGGTCTTGAAAACATTTTTGAACAGTACCGATAAACAGGTGCCCCAGAAAGTATCAGCATGGCGAAAGAAACGGTACTGATCCGGATGTCTGGTGTAGAAATAAAGATCAGCTTTCAATAAGCTCCTGATTCTTTTTGGTGCTTGTAAAATATACCTGATCAATTTAACTTTCCTGGGAAGATGGGTCACTTTTACATCAGACAGAAATACCACTTTCCCTTTTTTTAACAGTCTGGCAGCCAGTTCATGATCTTCACAATAGGGCAGATTTTTTTTAAACGCGGTGTCAAATCCGGATAACTCAATCAGGATCTCTTTTCTTACTGCCAGATGGCAGGTAAGAAATGCACCGCCTTGAAGATTCTGTACCTCCCTGTCCCACAAGCCATCTCCTGAGCCTTCCACCTTTCCCTCTGCTCCCACCACCGATTCACTCAGACCGGACAATGAATCCGTTATTCTGTCAAACCAGTTATCTGCTATCAAGACATCATCATCAAGAAATATGATCCATTCTCCATTGCATCTGTCTATACCGGTGTTTCTGGCAGATGCCATTCCTCTGTTTTGCTGATAGATGTAAGTAAATCCGTGCTTACCGGTTATTTCCCGATTGCGGCATGCGCATCTTTCTTCTGAACCATCATCCACCACGATTACTTCAACACCCTGTTTTTTCCGGATCTGATCGCTGATTGCCTTGCAGCTCTTTTCCAGATAATCGTCCCGGTTAAATGTAGGAATTATTATTGAATACCTGATTTTCACCTTTTTATCCATGATTTATTATATACTTCCAATAACCTGGCACCTGCATTTCCGGATTTTGACTCATAAGCAGATACAGCCTGAAATGACCTTGAAGACCACAATTCGTTATTCTGTGCCAACTTCATCATTCCTTCTGCGATTTCTTCCACATCCAATGGATAAACAAAAACTGCTGCATCATGGCAAGTCTCATGAAGAGGCTCGATATCTGAAAGCAGAAGTGGACATCCGCAGTTCATTCCCTCGATCGGAGGCAATCCCAGGCCTTCATTGAGTGAACAGAAGATAAGTCCTGAGCAGTTACCCAGATGTTCTTTATATTTATCCATCGAATCCTCGAAAGTAACATTTGGAGGAACCTGCCAAAGTTCCTCCTCATTCTTATCTACCCGGCCCAGTATTTTCAACTTATAATCCGTCATTTTCCTTCTGAAAAGATCAAACGCCTTCACTACTCTTGCAGTATTTTTGTGAACACTTCCACCCAGAGTTATGAAATATCTTTCCCGCTGACTATTGTTTCTTTCTTTATTAAATGGCAACATCGGGTAAATCACTTCCAATTTCCGGGAAAGAGAGGGGAACATCTTCTCAACGTCTCTTGAAGTTGTCTTTGATATGCAGATTATTCTATCAATAGAACTGATCAGTTTTTTCTGAATTTGCCAATACCGGCTTTTCTTTACCGATTTCAGGAAAGGGACATCCCAGTTTTCGGTACCCAGGTCATATATTGTGGCTACGGTTGTGCATGGATGATATATTCCCAGACCGATTTGCCGTAGCGGTCCCAGTGCTATCCAGTAGTGAAAAATGTCTATTTTATAACGTTTGATAATCAGAGGTATTTTTATCAGGTCCAG
>Ga0209723_1001172_pt1 | contig 43096 bp, 32 predicted proteins | sample BiotimSIPDNA_2_FD_185750 | JGI IMG/M metagenome (GOLD analysis project Ga0209723, IMG submission 185750) | Anaerobic biogas reactor microbial communites from Washington, USA - Biogas_R2 time_0 SIP DNA (SPAdes) (version 2) | ecosystem: Engineered > Bioreactor > Anaerobic > Unclassified | place... | reverse complement strand
ATATAGGGATAAGTCTGCCCATTTATAGAAAATGGGCGGTAAATCGTGGTGTGCATGGCTGTTTAAGACAGATATTTTGATGATTCTACGATAAATTCATACATTTTTTTGCAAAATCCCCTTGATTATTCGGGGGGGTATGATATGCTAAAGGAAATTTGACGTTTTTAGAGGTGCCCAGAAGTATATACGCAACGGCGTGAACCTGCCCCACATCCGCTGGTCGATCATCGGCGACCCGGAAACAACCACCAGGCCGTCAGCCGTTGCCGCACAGGTGCTGCACAACGCGAAGCATTGGGATATCGTGTTGCTGCATGACAACATGAAAATCACCGTGGAATCCATGGAAGAGATGCTTTCGGGCCTGAGGAAACGCGGATTCCGCCTGGCAACAGTGGAGGAGATATTCCGCATGCAGGGCATCGCGCTGGAGAAGGGCGTCTCCTACAACTCCGCCAAGCCCGGACAAAGCGCGCAGTAAAGGACGCGCCACGCGGGAGGGCCTCACCCGGCTGCACGCGCCCCGGCGCCGCGCGGCCATGCCAGGGAGCTTACGGACGCTGAACGATGTATGAACATGGCACCACCTGATAGAGGAGAAGGAACGATGTATGATCTGATCATCCTGGGCGGCGGGCCTGCCGGCTACCTGGCAGCCGAGCGCGCCGGACACGCCGGGCTCAGGGTTGCCCTGGTGGAGGAGCGCGCGCTGGGCGGCGTATGCCTCAACGAGGGCTGCATTCCCACCAAGACCCTGCTGTATTCAGCCAAGCTGTATGACAGCGTAGCCGGGGGCACGCGCTACGGCGTCAGTGCTCAGGGGCTCTCGATCGACCACCAGGCGGTCATCCGCCGCAAGAACAAGGTGATCAAAACGCTGGTGGCCGGCGTCAAAAGCAAAATGCGCGCCAACAAGGTGGAGGTTTTTGCTTCCAGGGGCCGCATCACGGGAAAAACACAGGAGGGTTATGCCGTGCAGGCCGGGGAGACCCTGCTGACAGCAAAGCGCCTGCTGATCGCCACAGGTTCCGTACCCGCGGTGCCGCCCATCGCGGGCCTGAAGGAGGGACTATCGCGCGGTTTTGTGCTGACCAGCCGCGAGATGCTGGACATCAGCAGCGTGCCCGCCCGACTGTGCGTCATCGGCGGGGGCGTCATCGGGCTGGAGCTGGCCAGCTATTTTTGCACCGTGGGCAGCCGGGTCACTGTAGTGGAAATGCTTGACTACATCGCCGGGGAGAATGACCGGGAGCTGTCCGCGCTGCTGCAGAACAGCCTTGAAAAGCGCGGCATCACCTTCTTCCTGGGCAGCAGGGTGACCGGGATTGAGGAAGAAGGCGTGCGTTTTGAGCAGGACGGGGAGAGCCGCCTGGTGGCGGCAGACGCCGTGCTGCTGTCCATCGGCCGGCGCGCCAGCACAGCGGATCTGGGCCTGGACGCCATTGGCCTGGCTACCCGGCGCGGCGCCATCGAGGTGGATGAGCATATGCGCACCGGCCTGCCCGGCGTCTACGCCGCGGGCGATGTCACCGGCTTTTCCATGCTGGCACATACCGCCTACCGCGAGGCCGAGGTGGCTGTCAATGACATCCTGGGCAAGCCCGACCGCATGCGCTATGAAGCCGTTCCCGCGATCCTGTACACCAATCCCGAATTGGCCTCCGTCGGCCTGACAGAGGCCTCCGCGGCGGCAAAAGGCCTGCCCTGTCAGACAGTCAGGCTGCCCCTGCGGTATTCAGGGCGCTACCTGGCGGAGAACGAGGGCGGCAATGACATGATGAAGCTGCTTGTCAGCCCTGACACGCAGCAGGTGCTGGGCGCGCAGGTGCTGGCCAACTATGCCAGTGAATTCATTGTTGTCGCCGGCACCTGGATCCAGATGGGATTGACCCTGGAGGAGATCCGCAAAACGATCTTCCCGCACCCCACCGTGGCCGAGATCCTGCGCGAAGCCATCTTTGCCATTGAGGAATGATCCTGATTCCAGGCTTTAGCGCACAACGCACGGGGGAGGGCGCCGGCCGGCGCCCTCCCCTGTGTTGCTGACTGACTTCGCCTTGTGTTCTATGGCGTGCGCATCAATTCTGCCGGATATTCACAAAGGCAATGGCATCAACGGAATGCGGCTTCAGGCCTTTTTCGGCGAAAACTTCCTTGAAGGAAGAGTCAACCTCTTTCCTGATCAAAATGGAGCTGCCAGGCATAATGGCCTTTTCGCTGTACATTGATTCGTCTTTCATATAAAGGATGTTGCCCTCCTCATCCAGCAGCACGAGCACAACCTCTATAGAGAAGACGGGCTCCTCGGTATTGTTGGTCACCGTCGCATACATATAATCCGCAGTGCCATACCAGCCGGGCACGTTCTCAGCGTACTCGGTGACCACCGGCAGCCGCAGGGTGACATAGCTCGTATCGCTTTTCCCGGTAACGGTCAGCAGGTAGTCATCCACCTTGCCCACAAACTCGTCCTCGATTTTTGTATACATATAGGCATAGGTATACTCCTCGGGCTGGAGATACTCCGCATACTCCCACATGGAGTCCGTTGAGGTGATCGGATTTCCGTCCTCGTCAAACACCTCCAGGATGGCCGCGTTCACCTTGATGGGCTTGTCGCCGACATTGTCCAGGCGCATATACACATACCCGTATTTTGTGTAGCTTCCGGCAACGATGAAATTCTCCTGGGTCACTCTGATCTTGCCCGCTGCCAGCGCGCTGACAGAAGTCATCAGCACAAGCAGGATCAACAGAAACAGAACAGTTTTTTTCATGGCTTCCTCCGTTTATTCAAGTATTATGTGATCCGCCTCCGCGGCGGGAATGGTAATTTGGAACCCCCAGGTCGATTCATAGGTGAAGGTTTTCTTCATCCGGGCGTATACCACCAGGTTGACGTCCTCGGCCAGGTCAAAATCCGGCGCGTAATTGATCGTCACATAGACAACATCCTTGTCGCCCGCAGTAGCCAGCCGGATTTGAAACCCTTCGCTTTTGTTTCCAAGCACCTGAAGGACCTGCCCGCGCAGGACAACCTTTTCGCCATCGTGCTTCTCGGGATGCTGCAGGCAATCCTGATAATCAGTCGGGCCATACTCCTGATACGGGTCGGTCTGCCGCCCGGCTGTTTCCGCCTCTTCAAGCTCAGCGGTGGGTTCGATTTCATCGGTAGGCTCAAGCTCAGCGGCAGGCTCGATTTCATCGGCGAGCTCAAGCTCAGCGATAGGCTCGATTTCATCGGCGGGCTCAAGCTCAGCGGTGGGCTCGATTTCATCGGCGGGCTCAAGCTCAGCGGCAGGCTCGATTTCATCGGCGGGCTCGATGCCTGCCGCAACCGAAAACAAAACCGCCTGGTCTTCCCCGGAGGGCAGCCCGTCATTGGCCAGCCCATGGTCCTTTTCAAAGCGCTTGAACGCCTTTTGGGTTTCAGAATCAAGCTTGCCGCTGAGCGGGCCGTCATAATAGCCAAGCTCTTGGAGTTTTTTCTGAATGTTCAGCACCGCGTCGCCCTTGTCGCCCCGCTCCAGATCATAGTAGGGATTGTGGCCTTTGCTGAGCAGCTCCGCCTGGATCCTTTCCTGCAAAAGCAGCAGTTCCTCCACAGTATATCCGGAGACGTCCGGAAGCCGCGGCGCCTGCTCCGCAGCCGCGAGCAGCGCCGGCAACAGCAGCGCCACAAGCAGTATCACAAGTCTTTTTTTCAACTTCCTCCCCCCTTCTTTATACACAGCCTGCCGATAGATACACCGCATGGCCTGCGGACCGGCGTATGCGATCCGCAATCTTTACCGGGCTCATTATACCATATACCCTTGTTTTTGTGTTCTCATTGGTGTAAATTGCCCGTGAATTTCTGTGAACAGCGGCGGATGCCCCGCGAATGAAGGGGCGCAAAGAAACCGCCGGGACTGCTGGCGTCCGCGGCGGCCTGGCTGGGGTGGCAGGAATCGAACCTACGAATACCAGAGTCAAAGTCTGGTGCCTTACCGCTTGGCGACACCCCACCGCCTCACAGGATGAAAAAATGGGGTGGGTGATGGGAGTTGAACCCACGACTTCCAGAGCCACAATCTGGCGCTCTAACCACTGAACTACACCCACCGCGCTGGCACGCCTGAAGGGATTCGAACCCCTGACCCTCGGCTTAGAAGGCCGATGCTCTATCCGACTGAGCTACAGGCGCATATACCCTGGCGCAGTGCGGTCAGGGCCATCCTGCCGGCGATTTCTGATGCTAACACAACTGCAGGGCGCTGTCAACGAAAACCGTCCCTGATTGTTGTCAAACCGTCCCTGATTGTTGTCATACCGGCTTGTAAACTCCCGCCTCCTCCTGTAGAGTAGGTTTCAACGCCGCTGTGTCCGCGCGCGGCGCACAACATTCCTTAGAGGGAGGGTAAAATGAAGCATTTCCTCATTGGCTACGCCGGCAATGCCGGCATCCGCATGATGACCGCGCAGGATGCCCGCAGCCTGAGCCATATCAACCTGGCCTTCGGCGTCATCAGGGACGGCCTGCTGGACACCTCCAGGCTGACCATCTGGGACAGCCTGCATCAGCTCCGCGGCTGGAACCCGGACATCAGGATCGTGCTGTCGGTGGGCGGCTGGACGGCGGGCGGCTTTTCGGAGATGGCCGCGACGCCCCGGGGCATCTCCGCCTTCGCGGATTCCTGCGGCAAAGCCATGGACCTGTATGGGCTGGACGGCATTGACATCGACTGGGAATATCCCTGCTCCTCCGCGGCGGGCATCGCCTCCAACCCCGCAGACAAGGTCAACTTCACCGCGCTGATGCGCGCGCTGCGCGGGGTGGCCGGGGACAGGATCGTGTCCATCGCGGCCGGCGCCGGCCCTTATTTCACCCGGAACACCGAAATGGACAAGGTGGCCGCCGCCTGCGACTATGTCCAGCTGATGACCTATGACATGCGCGGCGGCTTTGACCGCCAGGCCGGGCACCATACGGGGCTGGACGCCTCCCGGGGCGATGAGGACGGGATGACGGTGCGCCGCGCGGTTGAGCTTTTCCACAAGGCCGGCGTGCCCCGGGACAAGATCGTGATCGGCGCGGCCTTTTATTCCCGCAAATGGGACGGCGTGCCCGACGTCAACCACGGCCTGCTGCAGCCGGCTGAAAGCGTGGGCAACTACGGCCCGGGCTATGACAAGCTGCTGGCTGAGTACATCGACAAAAACGGCTGGGGCAGCTACTGGGACGAGGACGCCAAAGCTCCCTTCCTGTTCAACGGCCGGAGCTTCATCAGCTATGACGACCCGCGCTCGGTCACGCTCAAGTGCCGTTACCTCAAGCAGGAGGGCCTGCGGGGCATCATGTACTGGGAACACGCCAGCGACAACACCCACACGCTGCTGGGCGCCATGGCCGCCGAGCTGGGCAGGGGCTGAGCGGCATCCGCAAGCCATACTGATCCCGGGCAGGAAGGCAGGCGCCCGGGATCAATGCGTTATCGTATTCTATAAGATCACAGGGTGACGCGCGCCTGCGCCTCGCCCTGTGTCAGCGTATACCGGGCCTCTCTGCCGTCCAGGCGCAGCTCATAGCTGCCCAGGAAGCCCTTCAGCTCGGCCCTGCCCTGCTCATCGGTCACCAGGCTGCCCCGGCTTTTCCACTGCCCGTTAATCAGCTCATCCAGGCGCTCGTAAGCCGGTTTTTCGCTGTTGTCCCTGCGCAGCAGGCCGGAAGGCGCGTTGAGCCACTTGCCGTCCACCGCGTCCCAGACCGTCACGGCCTCCACCCGCGGATGGGTGAACAGGGCAGTATACATCTCCTCCACCTCGCGCGCCTGCCGCTCCTCGCCCTCGGGGGTGGAGGGCCAGTCCTTCACCTGCCAGTCGTTGAGGTCCACAATGTGCCTGGGCATCAAATCCCCTGAGATCAGCGTATTCTCGGTAAAGTGCAGCGGCAGCCCGAAGCGCGAGAAGCGCCTGAGCACATCCTGCAGCTTGTCCATGCCCCAGTAGCCCTGGTGCTGGTGGGACTGCAGCCCGATGACGTCGATGCGGACGCCGGCGTCCAGGCAGTCCGCGATCAGGCGCTCATAGGCCGGGGACATGTCAAAATCGTTCAGGATCAGGGTGGCGCCGGGGTTGGTCTCACGCGCGGCTTCAAACACCGCCCTGACGATGCCCACGCGCCCCAGGTCCTTGGCGATGCGGGTGACGGCGTTGTCATACCTGTCAAACACCGGCATGATGACCACCTCGTTGATCACATCCCAGGTGTCGATCCGGCCCCTGAAATCCGCCGCCTCGCGGCGGATGCGCGCCAGCTGCTTTTGCAGGATGGTCGGGTTGTCATACCGCATCAGCCAGGGGGCGCACACTGTGTGCCAGCACAGCGGATGGCCCTTGACCATCACGCCGCGGCCGCGCAGCCAGTCCGCCGCGCGAAGCAGGGCCTCGGTCTGCGGCTCGCCCTCCTCCGGCTCAAAGCGCCCCCAGTAAAAGGGCAGCGTTCCGTAGTTGAACAGCGCCAGCATTTTGCTCATCCGGTCCATCAGGGCGGCCTTACGCTCCAGCAGGAGGTCCTCACCGGCCAGGTCAACCGCGTCAAAGGCGCCAAAGCCAAACAGGAACTGGTGGGTCAGCTGCTCGTAGCGGACGGCCTTCCCGGCCAGCGGCGCGCCGTCCCGGTCCACAAAGGTCACCAGGGCCGCGCCCCTGCGGTGGTCAAGCTGTGTGCTCATTTGAATCTCCTCGCTCTGTATTTTTATATTTCATTTGGATTTTCTGCCCCCGCCAGCTTCCGGAAGGCTGCCAGGTCCTCCTCCCTGAAATAGGGGGTCTGCCCGAAACGCTGCCAGTCGGCCAGCGGCAGCAGGGCGCCGCCTACGCTCAGATGGCGCCCGGCCAGGAGCCAATCGCGCACCAGCGCCCGCAGGCGGGTATCCGCCGGCAGCCGCTCCGGCGGGGGCAGGCTGTCCAGACCATACAAAAAGACGGCGAAAGCCTCCCTGTCCGAATGGATGGGGATCAGGTGCATCTCGCGCTGGATGCGCAGGATGCGGCTGTCCTCCGGTCTCGTCATCAGCTGCAGGTGGGGCGAGAACAGCCAGGAATCGCACAGGAAGCCCTTGTGGCGGACCTCGGGATACACCTTTTCAAACAGCGCCAGCGCCGCCTTGAAGGAAGCCCGGCAGGTCGGGATGTCATAGCCCGGGCCATCTGGAATATGAAAGCCCAGCAGGATGTCGTCCCGGCGCAGCAGCGGCTCATAGTTTGACAGGTCAAACCATTCGGCGGCCGGGCATACATGGCCCGCGGCGCTCACGCGGTGGGCCAGCGCCCGCTCCCCCTCCCGCTCATACACCGTGTAAAAGGAGGGCTGCTCCCCTTCCGCGGGCAGCAGGCCGTCCGCCCGCAGGCCCAGGCCGCCCCCGGCCAGCACCAGGGCCCGCCCGCTTTCGCGGTGGCGGTAGAAGGTATAGTCATACCACAGGGCGGCGGGGGCGAAGCGCAGGTGGTGGGCGGTGTTCAGCCAGGGCGTCACGCACAGCGCGCACCAGACGTCATTGCCCAAGCCGTAGCCGCCCTGCAGCTTTTTGCGCTGCCGGCTGTAGTCGCCCACATTCCGGAAATTGCGCAGCACGTCCGCGGGGTTCGGGTGCCCCCTGCGCCGCAGGTCATCCACGGTGCGCGGCGCCTCCCGGCACAGGACGCACAGGCCGAACATCGCGGCCTGCTTGCCCAGCGCGCCGGCAGCCAGCGAGGAAAACCAGGGCACTTCATAAAAAGGGCGCGCGATGAACAGCGCCCAGTGAAGAAAGACCGCGGCCAGCTTCAAATCGGAGGCCATGTCGATCCGCTTTGCAGCCAGGCGGATTTGCGCCACCCAGTCTTCCTCAAAACCGAACCAGTCCCCATAGCACAGCACATCGGCTTCACGCAGCAGGGGCTCGGAAAGATCCTTTTCATCCGGGATGAATTCCGCCCAGCGTTCCGCGAAATAGGCGGGCAGCCTTCCAAATCCGGCAGCGCGGGAGATCTCCTGCCAGCTTAAAGACATCAGGCGCTCCCCTTGCAGTCAGTTGTCATCTTTATCGGAGGTCCGGGCCTGCCTGAGCTTGCGCAGATGCAGGTAGACCGTGTTCGGGGAGATGCCCATCATGTCGGCCACCTTGGGCACCGCGCTTTTCAGGCGGAAGATGCCCTTGTGATAAAGATGCTCGATCACGCTGCGGTTTTTGCTGTGGTTGGCGACGCCCCCGCTGTTGTAGATGCTGGACCTGGCGTCCGCAATGCTGTGGGCGATCAGGTCCTCCGCGTTGCTGGCGAGCGCCTCGCTGACGCTGGCGATCTCGTCCCCGGTCTGGAACCAGGAGGACAGAAACTCGTTTAAGGGGATGTCCATATAAAAATTGATGCAGATCAAACCGATGATCCGGCCGCCCTCGCCGAATATCGGCAGGGTGGCCGCGCGGATGGGGGAACCCTTTCTGTTGCGGTTGTTGTAGATCCTGTTCTTGTCGCCCTGTTTGTTTTGAATCTCCGCCAGCATCCCCAGCGCCAGGTCGGTGATGGGCGCGCCCACCTCGCGGCTTGAATGGTGGCCGTTGATGATCTTGACAGCGGAGCTGTCCAGATTCTCCAGGTTGTGCAGCACAAACTCAAAGCCGCCGCCCAGATACGCCGCCAGGCCGTCCAGCACGGAATGGTACGACGCGATAATCATCCGGTCAGCAGCGCTCAGCACAATCGGCTTGTTCATCCGCATCCTCCAGATTTGTTTCTATCCATAGTGTAGCGCATCTCCGGCAGTTTGCAAGAAGCTGGCGGAACAAATGTTGAACAAATATTGTGCAAATATTGTGGACAAGCTGTAAATTATTTTATTGACTGAACTTTATTTCAACTGTATACTGTGTTCAATAATATCATAGCAAAGGAGAGATGTCATGGGTCAAGCAGTTCACACACAGGACGCTCCACAGGCGATCGGTCCGTACTCACAGGCGGTCATCTCCGGGGGGATGGTATATACCTCCGGGCAGATTCCGCTTGACCCTGTTTCCGGAGCCGTCGCGGAAGGCGGCATCCGGGAGCAGACAGCCCAGGCGCTGGACAACCTTAAAGCAGTATTGGCTGCCGCGGGCAGCGGTCTGAACCACGTGGTCAAGACCACCTGCTTCCTGACCGACATGAACCATTTTCAGGAATTCAACGCGGTGTATGCCAACTACTTCCCCGGCAAACCGGCCCGCAGCTGCGTCGCGGTGCGGCAGCTGCCCAAAGGCGTGCTGGTGGAGGTAGAAGCGATTGCGGAAGTTTCCGCAGAAAGGTAAAAAGCATATCATGAGTATCAAACAACTGATGAACTCCCGTTTCCGTGACTTGCAGGGCGGCCTCTTTCTGACCGTCACCAAGGCGGACGTCGGCGAGAGCGCGGGCAATTTCATGAAGGCGGGCGGCGACATCATGGCCTGGGCCGACCCCTTCTTCCCGGACCCCGCCATTCCGGAATCCGTGCAGAAAGCCCTGCACAAGGCGGTGGATGACGGCTTCGCCGCGCACTACTCCATGCCCATCGGGGATTTCCAATTGCGCCAGACGCTGGCCCGTCACATCGGCAAGGGCACCGGGCTGGAGCTTGACCCCTCGCGCAACATCCTGGTCACGCCCGGGTCTGACAGCGGCCTGCTGTACGCGATGATGCCCTTCATCTCCCCCGGGGATGAGGTCATGGTGCCCAACCCGAGCTACCCCAGCAACTTCCTCAACGGCAAGCTGCTCGGCGGCGTCACCGTGTCGGTGCCGCTGTATGAGGAGGACAACTACCAGTTCCGCATGGAGGAGTTTGAGAAGCGCGTCACCCCCAAGACCAAGATGGTGCTCATCTCCCACCCCAACAACCCGACCACCACCGTCTTCCGCCGCGAGAGCATCGAGGCGCTGTGCGATTTTGTCATCAAGCACAACCTGATCCTGGTCAGCGACCAGGCCTTCCAGGATCACATCTATGACGACATCGAGTTTGTCCACCCCGCCACCCTGCCCGGCATGTGGGAGCGCACCGTGACGGTCTGCTCCATCTCCAAGGGCATCGGCCTGTCCGGCTTCAGGATCGGCTACATCTACGCGGACGACGTCATCATGGACGTGCTCTATGGCGGCGCGGTCAACGTCATCGGCGCCTCCTCCACCCTGTCCACCATCGGCGCCATCGCGGCCATCGAGGACGAGAGCATCCTCAAGAGCCACTTCGTGCGCCTGGAGCGGCGCCGCCGCCAGGCCTACGAAAGCTTCCACGACATCCCCGGCGTCCGGATGCAGCTGCCTGAGAGCGGCATCCTGTCCTGGCTGAACATCAGCCGCCTTGGCACCAGCGAGGAGGTGGCCAACCGCCTGATGGAGGACGCCAAAATCATGGTCAACCAGGGCGTGCCCTACGGCTCTCAGGGCGAGGGCTACATCCGCATCGTCACGGCCTGCTTCGCCAGGGATGAGGATGCCCAGCTGCGCTTTGACCGCATCCGCAAGGTCCTGCTCAAAATGGGCGAGGAAAAAGGAATCAAATAAGATCAGGAGGTATCCATCATGCAGGAAACCGTAACCAACAAAAGGCTTGAGTTCAGGGGGAGCATGTTCCTTTCCCTGGTACCGGTCGTCATCTTCTTTATATTCTGCGCGGTCATGTTCATCGGCCTGAAGGCCTTCAACATGGAAGCGCTGGCCATGGCCGGCTTTGTCGCCCTGTTGATCGGCGGCGTGTTCGCCAAGAGCTACACCGAGTTCTGGGACGCCGCCATCAAGGGCATCTCCTCCATCGCGTCGATCTCCGTCATCGTCATCTTCTTCCCGATCGGCATGTTCTCCGCCCTGATGAAGGCGAGCGGCCTGTCCGGCGGCTTTGTCTGGCTGGCCAACAGCCTCGGGGTGCAGGGCGGCGTGTTCGTCGGCTTCGTGTTCCTTGCGACCTGCATTATGTCCACGGCGACCGGCTCCTCCATCGGCACGATGTTCTCCGCCTTCCCCATCTTCTACCCGGCGGGCGTGGTCCTGGGCTGCAACCCCGCCTTCCTGGCCGGCGCCATCGTGTCCGGCGCCATCTTCGGCGACAACCTGGCCCCCATTTCCGACACCACCATCGCCTCGGCCTCCACGCAGATCTTTAAAAACGGCCGTCCGGCCGACGTGGGCGGCTGCGTGCGCAGCCGTCTGCGGTACTCTTTGGCCGGCTCAGCTATCGCCCTGGTGCTCTTTGTGCTGTTCGGCGGCAAGGGCGAAGTGGCCGAGGCAGCCCAGATTGAGCAGCTCTCCAACCCCAACAGCCTGTTCATGCTGATCCCGGTCATCATCATGCTGGTCGTGGCCACCAAGACCAGGAACATCTTCCTGGGCCTCTTCGTCGGCCTGGCGCTGGGCATCGGCACCGGCCTCGCGCTGGGGCTTTTCCCGCTGTCCGCCGTGTTTGCCAACGACCCCTCCCACAACCAGATCACCGGCTTCCTGGTCAGCGGTGTGAACAGCATGCTGGGCACCGTCGGCCTGGTCATCGCCGTGTTCGGTATCATGGGCGTCATCACAGAGGCCGGCATGCTGGACTACCTGGTGGAGAAGATCCTGGGCAGCAAGCTGGCCCAGACCCCGCGCGGCGCGGAGGCAGCCGGCATCATCGGCATCTCCCTGACCGACCTCATCTTCGGCGGCGTTTCCAGCGTCTGCATCCTGACCTTCGGCCCCGTGCTCAACAAGATCGGCGGCGCGCACGACATCCACCCCTACCGCCGCGCCAACCTGCTGGACGCCGTGGCCAACAGCCTGCCGGCCTGCATCCCCTTCATGAGCGTGTTTATCTTCATCGGCTCCGCCCTGACCGGGCTGTCGCCCCTGGAGGTTGCCGGAGGCACCATGTACGCCTACACGCTCTTCCTGGTGATGGTCTTCGCTGTCGCCACCGGCTGGGGCAGAAGATACGAGGGTCCCAACGGCGAGGAACTCAAAACCAAGCCTGCCAAATAATCATTCTCTTCCATAACGCCTGTCCCCCGAGCGGTTTATGCGCCCGGGGGACTTTTCGGGTCTTATCAAATTATTGCTGCCCGGCCGAGCGGGCCGGATAAAGGGGGATCCATGGCCAGAAGAACGCTGTTGATCGCGCTTGCCGCGACCGGCGCGCCTATTGGGGTGAAACGCCAAATTCATGCAGACAATAGTGATGGCCGTCGCTCATCAAAATATGCCTGCCACTCCATTTCAGCCCAAGCACGCCGTTCATCAAATGGTAAGCATAGCCTCTGGGCGTGCTTTCGGGCACGCTGACCCGTCCTGTGATCCCCCGGGCAAGGTCACAAAGATACAGGTCGCGCTGGTTTTCCTGGTCAGACGCGCTCATGAGCAAGTAGTTTCCGTCCATGGAAAGCGTCGCGTTCGTGACCTTCAGCAAATCGTCAAAAGCACAGTCGCCCGCCGCCAAGTCGACCAGCACCAGGCGGTCGGCCAGGCCGGCGTCCTTTCGAATGGCCAGCGCGTGGTCAAACACCGATGCGTCAGCTTCGTCTGCCCGGAACAGGTTGAACAGATAGTCGCGGGAATTATTCTGAGGATTGATCCTCAAAGCCAGCAGGGCCTGTTCTCCCCGGACCATGTGCAGTACGGCCAGCATCTGCTGATCGGGCAGCGGTCTATATCTCTTCTCACCCTGAATAAGCTGTTCACCGGACGGTGTTTGGCAGGATATCGCAGGCGGCAGACGCTCTTGCATGACAGCACGCAAAATACCCTGCCCGGTATCGGCGATGACACCCAATATATACGTTGCAGATGCATCCCATCGGGCCAAATCGGTCATTTTTCTTGTTTGAAGGTCATAGGAACGCAAAAGACCAACCGTTTCTTTTACCCCACCAGCTTCTATGACTCCCCAAGCTTCTATGTACAAGCATGCGCTGTCCCTGCTGAAGGCAGCTTTCACAGGAAAGCAGCCGGTCTCAAACTCGTGCCATTTTAATTTAGCTTTCTGTTCCAGTTCCTGATCCACAGCCCGGGAAACGCCCTTTTCCAGATCCAGCAAAAGGATATTAGCAGTGAAATTACCGTTCAGAAAAAACCGCTCGGGCCAGGCAAGAGCCACATATCGCCCGTCGGACGACCACGCCACATGCTGGTCTTCCGGCATTTTCGGAAACCGTCTGTAGCAACGGGCAAAATAGTCACGGTTCATCGCGGCATCCGGCAGGATGAATCGCAGCGTGCGATCTGTAAGATCCGCCACCATCGGCAAGCCATCGGCTATGATCAGCATGCGCGTGCCGTCAGGTGAGAGCGAAAGATAGCTTTGCACATCATGCAGGTCCGCGGCGGTCACCTCAATGGTTTCGGGAAGATCGTCCGGCAGGCTGTCCGCCAGAACTTCAGTGCCACCCAGATAGGCAACCGCCTGATCATACCTCTGTATCTGCGCCATAAAATCCTGCAAAGGTACGCGGACCAGCACCTCGCTTGATAGCTCCGCCATCAGCCGGTCGGCGGCCAGCGCCTCCTGGAAGGCTTCAGCTGAAAGGCCGGAGACAGGGCTCCCGGTTGCCTGCGCATTTGACACAGCTCCTGCCACAAAAGCTGCCGCGAGCAGCGCGGCGCAAGCCATCGACAGGAAATTTCTCATTCTCTTTTCCTCCTGAATCTTCGTTCTCTGCGGAACCGGCATACCTGTTACAGTATACCAGACAATCAGGACTCCTTTCCTGCTGTCGGGAACATTTGGTTCGGATGACCGTGTCCGATGCGTTTTGTTATCAAGCCGGGTAATTGTAACATGAAGCCGCGATTCATGAACATCCCTGATGCCGTCCATCCGCTTTCCCTGCTGATCACGGGACGCCGGAAAAATGGTAATCTTTCTCTTTTTGTGATCAGAACTGTCGTTTTTAACCATACTACCCGAAAAGGCAGGTAGCCATGCTGAGCGTTTTGTGTTATTATTTTCATAGCAGAAAAAGGGCACCAAAAGACTTTATCGGATGAAGGCGCTTCACCAGCTTCAGCAAAGAAGGGCGCTTCACAAAGCAACCAACTGAGGAAAGGAGTAATATTTCATGAAAAAAACTTCCATTCGGACGCTGATCCTGCTGCTGCCGGTTCTTGCCGTGCTGAGCGGGCTGGCAGCCCTGCCGGCAGTTTGCCTCGCGGCGGAGGAGCTGACGGCTACGATGTCTGTGAGCAAGGAGGGTATCATCCGGGTCGGGGACAGCGTGACGATGACCCTGACCCCCTCCGGCGGCACCCCGCCCTACACCTATGATTACATCATGTTCATTTTTGAGGACGGCGAGCCGCATGCCTTCTCGTCTGGGTTTATATCGGACAACAGCTATACCTGGACGGTAGGCTTTGGCAGTACAGTGGTTTTTATAAGCAGGGTCCGGGATGGGGAAACGATCGCCTCCTGTGAAGTAGACATGAAAATACGGGGGAGCCAGTACAACCCGATCAAAATCGCAGGTCAGTCCCTCAGTCCCGGGAATACCGTCAATATTGGGGATACCCTCTCCTACTATGTCGCTGCCGAAGGCGGACAGCCGCCCTACACCTATGGATACGAGGTGATGCTGTATCGGGAAGGCAGCTGGACATCCGAAAAAAGCGAAGGCCACAGCTCCAGATACTTCGACTATACGGTCACCAGAGGCGCCCGGGGAAGCATCCATGCCACCATTGAGGACTCCGTGGGGCGCAAGATTACATCTGAGCCTCTGGATTTTACGATTCTTGGAGACAGCAGCCCGCGCATGGTACTCAACGTGACGTCATACAGCCTGGTGAAACTCGGCGAAGACAGGTATCGGGCCAACCTCCAGGTCGGCATTGAAGGCGGCGTCCAGCCCGTGAAGTATGTTTGCTGGTGGTATACGTTTATTCAAGGTGAAATGACCGATTACAGAATGTTCACAGAAAACACGGATGGCGCGTTCTCCATGGAGGGAAGCTTTGATGTGGCGCTTGCCGAGGTATTTGCAACGGATGCCAATGGCTGGAGCAACGATGAGTACCTCGAAATGTACTTTAACACCGATGATGCGGAAGAACCGGTTCTGTCTGAATTGCTCAATATTGATCTGCTGAGGGATTCCCTGAGGAACAACTTGCTCAATATTGATCATAGAGAACTGATCGCGAAGCTTTACGGCATCTCCGAGCCGGATTCAAGCCCCGGCCTGGACATGATCGACATGATCATACCTGAGCTGACCAGGCCCGGGCTGGTCAATCCCGGGCTGGTTAATCCCGGATTGGTCAACCCCGGGCTGGTCAATCCCGGGCTGGTTAATCCCGGATTGGTCAACCCCGGGCTGGTCAATCCCGGGCTGGTTAATCCCGGATTGGTCAACCCCGGGCTGGTCAATCCAGGGCTGGTCAATCCCGAGGCGACAGCGCCTGAGGAGACAGAACCTGAAATCGTGCTGCCTGAGATCATCAATCCGGGCATTACAACGCCTCTGGCTCCAAACCTGCAGCGGCCAGGCTTTCCAAACCCGTAAACCTGCGCCCCCATGCCGTATCACGGCATGGGGGCAGCGTTTCTGCAGGACTTACCCGGTGTTGATTTCCCGTAGCCGCTTTTGACCTCGTTGCCCTAAAAGGCAGGCGTTCATGTTGATTTAAAAGAGCTGCGCCAGAGGGCTTTACCAAAGAAAGTTGCTCAATCAAAGGAAGGAGATGGGTTTTCATGAATAAGACCTCCTTTTGGACGCTGATCCTCCTGCTGCCGGTCCTTGCCGCGCTGGCCGGGCTGACGGCCCTGCCGGCGGCTTGCCTCGCGGCGGAGGAGCTGACGGTGACGATGTCCCTGGACAAGGAGGGCGTCGTCCAGGCCGGGGACAGCCTGACGGCGACGCTGCACCCCTCCGGCGGCCGTGCGCCTTATTTCTATAACTTCACGATGATCATTTATGAGAATGAAGAACCGCATATCTTTCGGATGGACTCTCTTATTGCGGAAAGCAGCCATACCTGGCCGGTAGACTTTGGCGATCGTTTGGTTCTCAAAGGCTTGATCATGGACTCGAACAGTGCGATGGCTACTTGCGAGGCCTCCCTTGAGATCCAGGGCGGCGTGTACGATCCGCTCACGATCACAGACGAGTCCTTCGGTCCCGGGAACACCGTCAATCTTGGGGACGCCATCACCTATTCTGTCTCTGCCCAGGGCGGGCAGCCGCCCTATACCTATGATTACAAGCTGCGCCTGGTTCAGGATGACTGCTACTTTGAGCCTAAAGGCGGCGACGGCCACAGCGCCAACAGCTTCAGCTATACGATCACCCGCGGCACCGAAGGAGCCTTCTATTGCATCGTAGAGGATGCCCTGGGGCGCAAGGCATACAGTCAGCAGGGTTTCGAGTTTGCGATTCTTGGAGACAGCCACGCGCCCATGAACTTCAGCGAGACCCATGACATGGTGAAGCTCGGCAAAGACAGCTACCGGGTGACCATCCAGGCCAGCGCCACAGGCGGCGCCCAGCCCGTGCGCTTTTTTTGCTGGTGGATTCTGTACAAGAACGGTGATTTGATCGATGAGGTGTTGGATCTCAGGGGGGACGGCGCGTTCTCGCTGGAGGGAGATTTTGACCGGGCGACTGCCTCGCTGAACGCAGCTGATGCCGATAACTGGTGGAGCGTGAATCGCTTCAATCTCACTTTTGACACCAAGGACGCAGACAGGCCGTATCTGTCCGATTTAATCATCAAAGACCCACTGAGAGAAGCCCGGGATACCATGAGAACAGAGTCGCTCAATCCCGACCGGCTTGAGAGTTTGAAGAAATTTTTAGAAGCCGTTCAGGGGGATTCAAGCGACGATCCTGACGGCTCTGACATAATCACGGTCACGCCTGTAGCGGACGATTCCGAATGGGTCAGGCCTGACCTGGCCACGCCCGATCTGTCCAATAACCCCAGGATGAACAGGCCCCTGGTGACAGCAACGCCTGAGCCTGAGGAAACGACAGGGCCTGAAATCCTGCCGACCGATCTCCTGAATCCGAATATGATAATGCCTCAGGTTCCAAACCTGCAACCGCCACAAGCGCCAGGCTTTCCAAATCCATGAACTTGCGCCCCATGCAGTATAAAGGCATGGGGGGACAGCGTGTTTGCAGGACTCAAACCCGGGAGACACAGGGTTTGAGTCCTCGCAGACAGTCAAAAAGCCATTCAGGACCATGCCGCCCTGAAAGACAGGCGGGATCTGTTGAACGCTTTGTAATAGATTATTTATCACAAAAGAGCTTTATCACAAGGAAAGGGATGAGTTTTTCATGAAAAAGACCTCCATTTGGACGCTGATCATCCTGTTGCCGGTCCTTGCCGCGCTGACCGGGCTGGCAGCCCTGCCGGCAGCCTGCCTCGCGGCGGAGGAGCTGTCAGTTGATTTGTCTCTGGACAAGGGGCCGGTCATCCAGGCCGGGGACAGCCTGACCATGACCCTGACCCCCTCCGGCGGCCATCCGCCCTATAAGTACAGGCACATGATGTCCATTTATGAGCATGGCGAAGATCATTTCTTCTGTTTTGGGGATGTGCCGGACAACAGCCATACCTGGACGGTAGGCTTCGGCGAAAGCGTGTGGATAAAAGGCATTGTCTGGGACGCGGACGGGAAAGTGGCTGATTGCGAGACCACCCTTGAGGTACAGGGCGGCGTGTACAATCCGCTCGTAGTCACAGGCGAGTCCCTCAGCCCCGGGAACGTCATCCACGTCGGGGATACCATCACCTACACTGTCTTTGTCGAGGGCGGGCAGCCGCCCTACAGCTATGAATACAAGCTGAGCCTGACCCAGGACGACTGCTGGATCGTGCCCGAAGATGGCCACAGCGTATTTGACACCAACAGCTTCAGCTACAAGATCACCCGCGGCGACGAAGGAAACTTCTTTTCCGCCGTGCGGGATTCCCTGGGGCGCTGTATATATACTGATACACGTGTCGAGTTTACGATTCTTGGAGACGACCACGCGCCCATGGACCTCAGCGCGACGCATAGCCTGGTGAAACTCGGTGCGAACAAGTACCAGCTGACCGTCCAGGCCAGCGTCATTGGCGGCACCCGGCCCGTAGAATATATCTGCCGGTGGTATTCGTCCAATAGCGAGGGAAGCAATCATGATATCTACAGAAACAAGGAGGGCTTGTTCATCCTGGAGGGAGATTTTACCAGGATGCATGTCAATATATACGTGATTGATGCGGACGGCTGGAACAGCGAGAATCAACTTGACTTCTTCTTTGACGCCAAGGACGCGGTCATACCGATTCGGACTGATTTGATCAAGTTCAATCCCTTGGATATTTCCCTGAGGGAAGACTGGCTCACTCCGGACTGGAGGATCCGGCTGGGACAGCTGTATGATATTCCCGAGCTGGTTTCACCCCCCATCCCCATCCCGGGCTTGATCAATCCAGGGCTCGTCAATCCTGAGCTGGTCAATCCGGGGCTGAACAATCCGGGGCTGAACAATCCGGGACTGAACAATCCGGGACTCGTCAATCCGGGACTCGTCAATCCGGGGCTGGTCAATCCTGAGCTGGTCAATCCTGAGCTGGTCAATCCGGGGATGACGGCGCCTGAGGTCGTGCAGCCGGAGATCTCCCAGCCCGGCATTACGGCTCCTCAGCTTCCACCCATGCAGCAGCCAGGCTTTCCAAATCCTTAAACCCGCGTCCCCATGCCGTATAACGGCGTGGGGGACAGTTTTTAAACCCGGGAGACCCAGGACCCAGGATCTGTCTTTTTGAATATGGTCAAAATAAATCAGTTTTGACCATATTGTCCTGCCTGAAAGGCTGGTAAATAAAAAGAAAGAAATCTGACTAAAGGAAGGAGATGTGTTTGATGAAAAAGATCTCCGTTTGGACGCTGGTCCTTCTCTTGCCGGTCCTGGCCGTCCTGGCCGGGCTGACAGCCCTGCCGGCAGCCTGCCTCGCGGCGGAGAAGCTGACAGTTGCGATGTCTCTGGACAAGGGGCCGGTCATCCAAGCCGGGGACAGCCTGACAGTGACCCTGACCCCGTCCGGCGGCACTCTGCCCTATACCTACTGGCACACCATGTATATTTACGAGCAGGACGTAGCCTACTGGTATTTCACAAGGGATGTTCCGGACAGCAGCCATACCTGGACGGTAGGCTTTGGCGACAGCGTGCGGCTTGCAGGCATGGTCCAGGATGCGGACGATGCGGTAGCTACTTTCGAGACCACCCTTGAGGTGCAGGGGAGCATGTACAATCCGCTCACGTTCGCAGGCCATTCCCTCAGCCCCGGGGACGTCATCAATGTGGGGGATACCCTCACCTACTCGATCGACGCCCAGGGCGGACAGCCGCCCTACAGCTATAGCTACAAGCTTGATCTGGTTCAGTATGATCAGTCTGAGAGCGATTGCTGGTCAGTGCCCGTATATATCGGCGACTACAGCTGCAGCTCCAGCAGTCTGAGCTATACGGTCACCCGCGGCACCAAAGGATTCATCACCGGCGGTGTACAGGATGCCGCAGGGCGCAGGGTATATCATAAGCTGCCTCTCTCGTTTACGATTCTTGGAGACGATCACGCGCCCATGGCCCTCCACGCAACGCATAGTATCCAGACATTGAAAACCGGCGGGATACTCGGTAATAACAAGTACCGGATGACCATCCAGGCCAGCGTCAACGCCGGCACCCCGCCCATGAGATATTTTTGCCTTTGGCGTCTGTACAAGGATGGCGTATGTATCCATCAGGTGAACGATAAAAGCGGGAATGGCACGTTCACCCTGGAGGGAGATTTTCATTCGGCGGAGGCGATCCTGTGGGCAATTGATAACGATGGCTGGGAAACCAAGTCCCTCAGCATAACCTTTGACCCCGGCAAAAAGGCCATACAGTTTCCGTTTGGGCGGATCAGGAGGAATCCGCTGGGAATTTCCCTGGGGGAAGACGTGTTTGGCCCAGTCCGGGGGGACCTGGCAGCGCAGCTTTATGAGTTCCTGGGGATGGATCCAGGCCCTGGCCCTTTCCTGGACGCAGCCATCCCTGAGCTGGTCCAGCTTGAGCTGATCCAACTCGGGCTGGCCCAGCCTGTGCAGCTGACAAAGCTTGAGCTGACCCAGCCCGGGGCAATAGAGCCTGTGATGACCACAGAGCCTGTGATCATGCAGCCGGGGCTCCTTCAGCCCCTCACAACAACAAGTCCCCTGCTTCCGATCCAGCAGCTGCCAAGCCTGCCCAGGCCGTGAACTTGCTGAAGAAAATCTAACACAAGAAGGAGATCTCACAAAAGGAAGGAGATGAGTTTGATGAAAAAGATCTCCATTTGGACGCTGGTCCTTGTCATGCTGACCGGGCTGGCAGCCCTGCCGGCGGTCTGCCTCGCGGCGGAGAAGCTGACAGTTACGATGTCTCTGGATGAGGAAGGCGTCATCCAGGCCGGGGACAGCCTGACGGTGACCCTGACCCCGTCCGGCGGCACTCCGCCCTATACCTACAAGCACACCATGTATATTTACGAGCAGGGCGAACCTCATTACTCTTCTTCAGGGGAGGTTCCGGACAGCAGCCATACCTGGACGATAGGCTTTGGCGACAGCGTGAAGCTTAAAGGCATGGTCCGGGATGCGGACGGGAAGGAGAGCTCCTGCGAGGCAAGCGTTACTGTGCAGGGGGGTGTGTACAATCCGCTCACGTTCACAGGCGATTCCCTCAGCCCCGGGAACGTCATCAATGTGGGGGATACCCTCACTTACTCTGTCTTTGCCCAGGGCGGACAGCCGCCCTACAGCTATCGTTACAGGCTGACCCTGTATCAGGACGACTGCTGGTCAATACCCGAAAATTTTAACCACATCTTCAGCTCCAACAGTTTCAGCTACGCCATCACCCGCGGCACCAAAGGAGACATCTGTTTCTGGGTACATGACGCCCTGGGGCGCACATTGAATCTTGACAGGCATGTCGAGTTTACGATTCTTGGGGACGAGCACGAGCCCATGGGCCTCAGCACCACACAGAGCATCAAGATGCTGAAAATGAAAATTGGTGACAACAAATACGGGATGATCATCCAGGCCAGCGCCAAAGCCGGCACCCAGCCCGTGATATTTTATTGCCTGTGGTACCGGTACGTGAAAGGCGGCGCGGAGATCAATCAGGTGCTGCAAAGAAAAGCGGATGGCAAGTTCATCCTTGAGGGGGATTTTCACAAGGTGAAAGCCTTTGTGTGGGCTATTGATGCCGATGGCTGGACCAGCGACGTCTGCACATTGACCTTTGACCCCAATGTGAATCCCAAACAGTTTATGTTTGAGTGGATCAAGAGCAACCTGCTGGGAAAATCCCGGAGGGAAGAATGGTCCGATCCAGACTGGAGAGGCCAGATCGCGCAGCTTGATGGGTTCTCCGGGACGGATTCAAGCCCTGATCCCTTCCTGGACACGGTCATCCCTGAGCTGGTCCAGCTTGAGCTGATCCAGCCCGGGCCGATCAAGCCCGGGTCGACGGAGCCTGTGACCACAGGGCCTAAAACCGTGCAGCCGGGGTTCCTTCAGCCCATCACCACATCCAGACCCCCGGCCTTGCAGCTGCCCGGCCTTCCAAACCGGTGAACCTCGCCCCCATGTCATATGACGGCATGGAGAACAGCGTTTTAGCCTGGCTTCCTGAAAGGACCGTTTTGTCACTGCCATCCTAAAGAGCTGACAAACATGCTGAATCTATTGTCTTTTTCATGGCGGATCACAGAAACGCTTTATTAAAAAACTAAAAAAAAGAGGTGAGTTTGTATGAAAAAAACATCCATTTGGACGCTGATCCTCTTCTTGCCGGTCCTTGCCGCGCTGGCCGGGCTGACGGCCCTGCCGGCGGTTTGCCTCGCGCAGGAGAATCTGTCGGTGACGATGTCCCTGGACCAGGGGCCGGTCATCCAGGCCGGGGACAGCGTGACGGTGACCCTGACCCCCTCCGGCGGCCGGCCGCCCTATTACTACAGATACATCATGTTTGTTTACGAGCAGGGCGTATCCCACCACTCCATGGTGGATGTTCCGGACAGCAGCCATACCTGGATGGTAGGCTTTGGCGAGAGCGTGCTGCTGAGATGCATCGTCTGGGACGCGGACTGGAAAGAGGCCGGTTGCGAGGCAACCCTTGCTGTGCAGGGGGGCGTGTACAATCCGTTCACGATCACAAGCAGTTCCCTCAGCCCCGGGAACGTCATCAATGTGGGGGAGCCCATCACCTACTCTGTCATAGCCCAGGGCGGACAGCCCCCCTACAGCTACAGCTACAGGCTGACCCTGCATCAGGAAGACTGCTCGATTCAAGTCGAAGACGCCAGCCAGGTATACAGCTCCAACAGCTTTAGCTACACGCCTGACCGCGGCATCAAAGGATACATCTCCTCCAACGTAGAGGATGCCGCGGGGCGCAAGGCAGCTTTTCAGCAGCCTCTCATGTTTACGATTCTTGGAGACCAACACCCGCCCATGGGCCTCACCGCAACGCTGAGTGTCAAGACACAGAACCTCAGCATTCACAAATACCGGCTGACCATCCTGGCCAGCGCCACAGGCGGCACCCCGCCCCTGCGCTTTTATTGCTCCTGGAGTATCTTCAAGGATGGTGAGATTGTCAATCACGTGTTCGAGGAAAACGGGGCCGGCAAGTTCATCCTGAAGGGAAATTTTGAAGAGGTGAAGGCCACAGTATGGGCAAAAGACGCCGATGGCTGGACGAGTGATCCCCTCAGATTTACCTTTAACCCCAGTGTGATGGAGAAACTCCCTCTGTTTGAGCGGATCAGGATCAACCCGCTGGATTTGTTTGATCCGGACTGGAGACACCCGGCAGCGCGGCTGTATGGGCTCCTGGGGACCGATTCAAGCTCCGGCCCTTTCCTGGACGCGGTCTTGCCTGAGCTGGTCCAGCTTGAGCTGATCAGACCCGGGCTGATCAGGCCCGAAGCGACAGAGCCTGTGACGACGGGGCCTGTCATCGTACAGCCGGGGCTCCTTCAGCCCCTCACAACAACAAGTCCCCTGCTTCCGATCCAGCAGCTGCCAAGCCTGCCCAGACCGTGAACCTGCGCCCCTATGCCGTATAACGGCATGGGGGACTTTTTGCCGCATTGCTGATGTAAAGCCTGTTTGTGTCCAAAGCGGCGAGGGATTTTGTTGGCCTGCAGGGAAGGAAACCGGCAGCCTGGCATTGACCGCTCTGAGGTTGACTGACACAGCAGGGCGATCAAAGACCCGGCGCGACGATGCAAAAGAGAATGGAAGCAGTATGATGCGCCTGTCAGCGCTCCGGCTCCCATTCAACCCATTCCAGCTTGTTATCCAGGCAATACTGATGCGCCAAAGAGTCTTTCGGGGCGTATATGACTGCGCCGCCGGAAAATAAAATGGCGTCATGATCTAGCGCGGTCTGGGAACCGGGGATAAATACCTGGATGCCGTCACAGTCATAAATTGCCATTGACTCCAACTCCGCCAGGCATTCCGGGAACGTAACGGTGTCACACTGATCGAACGCATGCGATTTGATCCGCTTCACCGGACAGCCGCCCAGTTCGGAAGGCACAGGCACATGTTTGCCGCTGCCCAGATAACGGATCAGGATGGCTTCCCCCTCCAGAACGGCGTATTCAAAATCGCCCTCCGTGACGAAAGCGGGCCGGGGCATAGCCTCCGCGCCGGGGCAGGGCGTACAGGCATAGCCTGATTTCTCCGCCCATCGGGCGGCGGGGCTGCCCTCCGGCGTATAGATGCGTATCCTGCCTCCAGCAAGCAGGTCTCTGCCGAAAATCGTCACGGTTTGCGGGATATAGACACACAAGGTATGATTGGCGTTCTGCATGAACCTGTCCCCCAGGCGTACCGTGCCTTCCGGAATGACCAGATAGGGGAAAAACCCGCCGTCTGCCAGAAACCCGCGCCTGTAGGCTTTGACTGTGGAAGGCAGCGTGACGGAGCGCAAAGCGCTGCTGCCTGTAAAAGCGCTGTCGCCAATGGTTTCCAGCCCTTCGTTGAGGATGATTTCTTCCAGGGGGGCGGAGTCAAACGCTCTTTCACTGATGTTGCGCAGCGTAGATGGAAAATTGACACTGCGCAGTTGCTTGCAATAAAGGAAAGCGCCTTCGCCGATCGTCACAAGGCCCTCGGGCAGGCGCGCCTCGCGCAGCGAAGGGCAGGCAGCATATAGCTTGCTCAATGAAATCCCTGTCACCGGACACCCCTCCACGCTGGAAGGGATGTCCAGCACCTCGCGGTCGCCTTCCGCCTTGCACAGGCTGCATCCGCGCCCGGTCACGCCGAAGTACAGCGGGCCTTCGGCGGTTTCCATGGTCAGTATCCGATCAAAGAACAGATGTTGCATCCGTCCCCACAGCAGGCGGGCGGGGATCTCCTTCCCATACAGATCGCCGTAGCCCGAAGTCGGAGGCGTCGTATAGTCATAGAACAGCCGGTAGAGGATATCCGAATCAAAGAGCCGGGCGTACAGCGCGTAATGGAGGTTATAGGCGTTGCCGATATAGTCCGTTCGCTGGGTCGCGTACTGCCGCAGGATCAGCACGCCGTCAGCCTCTTTCTTGTTTTGCGCGCGCATGGTTTCCGGCAGCCTGACATAGAGATTGCCTGCCAGACGAACACTGCCGGAATCGTCATACAGGGCGATCAGCTTTTTGTTTTTGAATTGCTCCGGAAGGCTGTCGGCGACCTGTGCGCCTTCATACGCCTCTTTCGCCGGGATCCATTCCTTTCCGCCCGCGGCCAAGGCCCTGTTCAGATCAACCTGCCAGCCGCCCGTTTCAAACAGTTCCGCATGATCAACGGAAGCCTTGTAAAGCAGCGCCAGCTGCTGATCCAGGCCGGCTGCCTTTGGCAAGGCGTTGCAGAGGCCGCTCCAGTATTCCGCGTTATCAAGGTTGAATTCCTCCGGATAGATGTCGCCGGGAATCACCAAGGCGACCGGTTCCTGTTTTGACGCGCAGCCCGCGGCGCACAGCACACAGGCCAGCAGGAGAACGAAGCTTATGAGCTGGCCAGGGTATTGACGCTGTTTCATGGCGGGTTTCCTCCTTGCTTTGATATTGCCCGTCAGCTTCGCTGTCAAAACGCGCCATGATGATGACGCCGGTTTCCCAGGGAGAAGCGGCTCGCTTCTTTTCTGGAGATGCTCAAGCCAAAAGCCCGGGAACTTGTTAGCAGGGCGTAAGCCTGCCGGGAGTGTGAAACGGATTAATGCAGGAGTTCCTCTGCCGGAACTTCTATCGTATCAATATCTTTCTGTCTGTCCTGATATGTACTGCCATCGATCAATGAAACAATGTACCGTTCAACGTCCTTGTCATCAGGATAGGGTCCCGCTGTGCCTTGTTTGGAGTGAATCTCCTTCGCCGGCGGGTCGCCATAGATCTTTCTTTCCGCGAGTCTCGCCTTGTTTCTGACATCGATCGCGGTGATGATGTAAAATCTCTGATAGGCTTCCATTGTTATCCCGGACTCATATCTGTATTGCCCGTAAGCTTTGACGGCGTCTTTCTGTACGATAACGACGTCGGTTTCCTCAGGGGAAGCGGCCCGGTTCTTCTTCGGGATATGTTCACTGGTAAAGATCCACCGGTTTAAATCCCCGTTGTACCTGCAAAAGATCATTTTCGCGTCCTGAAGCTTTTTATCGCCGGACAAGGGAACCATCGGCAGTTCCCCGCGTTCCTCCACCAACTCTTCAAAGGCTTTCCTGAACGCTTCGCTGAATGCTTGCTGGCGCCTCGATGGTATAATCTCTGTCAATTGGTAGATCCCCACAGTCGCGCCGATGATCAGCGCAACAAGAACGAGCTTTGATCCAATACCCATGCTGCGGCTGCCGAGGATTTTGCTGATAACATAAATTAAACCGATCATGTACAAGAACCATAATATGACTACAATAAATTCCATTTTTTGGTCCTCCTGCGGGAGTTTGACCCAATCGGAAAATGGCGAACAGGCGGCAAGGTCAAAAAGCGTCTGAAGTTTCAGGTTTTTGGAAGGAAGTGTACAAAGATTATTGATGACAAGCCAAGAATATTCCTGATCCTGATATGTTGTCAAGATATATTATATTCCGCATGGTGTTTTCCCATACAGGGGTCGATAAGGGAGGCGGAACGATCAGGCGATACGGGGATTCCCCGTGATTCATTGGTTGTGCAGCAAGGCTGTTCCTGATCACTCCCTTCAATCAAGCGTTGACAGAAGCCTGTCAATGAATACATCATGACAGATGACTGCAAAGGCGGAGGATACCGCGGAGGGCTGCCGCGATCTGCCCGCCTTCCGGATCACGCCGAGAGTTCAATGGGGATGCCGCATCTTTTTCTTTTGAAGGCAAAGGAGGTGACATTGGATGAGAAAACGTGTCATGATGCTTCTCTGCATGCTGATGATCCTTGCCGCGCTGTCACACGCGGAGGACAATGCATTCACTGAAGGCGCTGAAACAACGGATTTGTGCAGCATTCTGAACCAAGCAGACATGGCGGGAGAGCCTGTCGCGGCGCCGGTTTTGGAAAAAGCCGCAAGCATCGGTCCGCCGACTTCCAAATCCATGAAGACCGCGCAAACCAACCTCGTTTTCATTCACCACAGCTGCGGCGAAAACTGGCTGAATGACGGTTTGAGCAAAGCGCTCAATGACAAGGGATACCATGTGGCTGACATCTGTTACGGATGGAGGGAATATGGCGACCACACCGACACCTCCGATTGGCCGATGTGGTTCACGGATGAGGTGATGGAACTGGTCTGTCAGGAGCTGGGCGCGATGACCACACAAAACAGCCTCCCTCCGGCTGAGGGCGGGAACACGGTCATTATGTTCAAGAGTTGTTTCCCATGCAGCGATGCAGGGGATTCAATTCAGGATGAACAGGAGCTCTATAACGGGCTGCTGCCCTACTTTATGAGCCGCCCGGACAGGATGTTCATCCTGGTCACGCCCCCGCCAATGATCAAGATCGAATATCCGGCAAAGACGAGAGAGCTGTGCAACTGGCTAACAGACAGGGAGACCGGCTGGCTCGTCGGCCTGGTCACCGGCAACGTCTTCGTATTTGACTTCTACAATGTGCTGACGCACCCGGACGCCCATCACCGGATGGAAAACGGCCGGGAGATCCATGTCTGGGTGCGCGGCTCAGATACCCTGCACTATGACTCATCCGGGGACGATCATCCCAGCAGACAGGGCAATCTCAAGGCCACCGAGGAGTTCATCGGGCTGCTTGAGCGCTGGCATGCGCAATACTCTGCAAACGACTCTTTCTGATTATGAGGAGGGAGCCGGAAGAGATGGTGTCGGAACCGGCGGATGACGACGATCCGCCTGGATCCGGAGACGGCCAGCACCTGATCGGCGAGGCCCTGTCCTGAGCTTCCTGCGCGGCCCGCCCGCCGTATAAAACACAATAAAAACAGCGCCGGTTTGAACTCCGGGCGCTTTTGCTTTAGCATATCGGTGTTGTCATTTTTCGCAAGGAGGCTGCCCATGCACCTGCTGGCTCCCAAGGGCTACCGGCCCTGGCTCAACCTGTATGAAACCCAGGAAGCCATCGCGCTGATCAAAACCACCTTCACGGATTTCCTGTCAAAGGCGCTCAACCTCAAGCGGGTGTCAGCCCCCCTGTTCGTGCTGGAGGACAGCGGGCTCAACGACGACCTCAGCGGCGTGGAGCGCCCGGTCAGCTTTGACATCCCCTTCTCCCAGGTCAAAGCCCAGGTGGTGCACTCCCTGGCCAAGTGGAAGCGCCAGGCCCTGGGGCAGTACGGCTTCCCTGTGGGTGAGGGGCTGTATACCGACATGAACGCCATCCGGCGGGACGAGACGCTGGACAACCTGCACTCCATCTATGTGGACCAGTGGGACTGGGAAAAGGTCATCACGCCCGGGCAGCGCAACATGGACACGCTCAAGGACGCCATGCAGAACATCGTCACCGCCATCATCTGCACCTATGACCTGCTCAAATGGAAATACCCCCGGCTGCCGCTGAAGTTCAAGCACGACGTCCGCTTTGTCACCTCCCAGGAGCTGGAGGACCGCTGGCCGGACCTGAGCCCCAAGCAGCGAGAGGAGAAGATCACCCGGGAATACCGCACCTGCGGCATCCTGCAAATCGGCGGCAAGCTCAAGTCCGGCCGGCCCCACGATGGCCGCGCGCCCGACTATGACGACTGGACGATGAACGGCGACATCCTCTTCTGGCATGAGACCCTGGGCTGCGCGATGGAGCTGTCCAGCATGGGCATCCGCGTGTCCCCCGAATCATTGGATGTCCAGCTGCGGGAGTCCGGCTGCGACTACCGGCGCGCCTTTCCCTTCCACCAGGCCCTGCTGGCAGGGCAGCTGCCCTACACCATGGGGGGCGGCATCGGCCAGAGCCGCATGTGCATGCTGCTGCTGGGCAAGGCCCACATCGGCGAGGTCCAGTCCTCCTACTGGGACGAGGCGACCCGGGCGCGGTGCAGGGAAGCGGGGATCGTGTTGTTGTAGGGGGAATTGGATATTTGTTGTGGTAAGAAGAGTTTGAAGATGAAAGTTTGTCTGGCTGGAGATATAACCTTACTTCGTGTCTACTGAACAACTCAACTTATTATATTTCACAAGCATTTTGGCCTGATACATGATAAACTGATGCAAGGAAAGTCTCTGAAATCATCCAAAACCCTTGCACTTCACCAGGAGTGAAAACGTCATGTACGAGAGAAAAGCACACCAGGTGACGATATTTGAGGACGCGACGCTGTTTGGCGGCGTCAGGCTGAATCCTGAGAACAGATGGGTTCGCATGTCCCAGTTGATCCCTTGGGCGGTATTTGAGGAGCGGTACGCAGCCCTGTTCCCGAACCCTCGGGAGGGTAAGCCAGCCAAGTCAGCGCGAATGGCCATCGGCTCCCTCATCATCAAGAAGCGCTATGGCTTCTCGGACGAGGATACGGTGGAGGAGATTCGGGAGAACCCCTGCCTGCAGTACTTCCTGGGCTTTGCAGAATACATCAATGCCCGGCCCTTTGACCCCAGCGTGATGACCTGGTTCCGGGAGCGCATCACCACAGAGATGCTGGCAGAGGTGAATGATTACATCATTGGACACAAAAAGATTGAAACAGACGAAGAAGAAACCCCGCCGCCGGATGATGTGCCCGGAGGGGATGCAGGCGGGAAGGATGACAACTCTCCAGGCGAGGAAGAAAAAACCTCTAACGAAGGCACGCTGATCCTGGACGCCACATGCTGCCCGCAGAACATCCGCTTTCCCACAGATGTTTCGCTGCTCAACGAAAGCCGGGAGCTGCTGGAGGGGATGATTGACACGGCCCACCAGGCAGGGGCGACAGGGGGACAGAAGCCCAGGACCTACCGCAATCTGGCCAGGCGGGACTGGCTGAGCTTTGTCCGCGACCGGAAACCCAACCGCAAGAAGGTTCGGAAAGCCCTCCGGCAGCAATTGGGATATGTCAAGCGAGATCTGGGCTATCTGGGCACCATCCTCGCCACCAACCCCGATGTGCTCAGTGCGAAACAGCTGGAGTACCTGGCGGTCATCCGCAAGTTGTACGGGCAGCAGCGGGAGATGTACGAGAACAACACCCACCGTGTGGACGACCGGATTGTCAGCCTGCACCAGCCCTGGGTGCGGCCGATTGTGCGGGGGAAGGCAGCAGTGCCTGTGGAGTGTGGGGCCAAAGTGGCGCTGAGCCTGAGCGAAGGTTACGCGCGGGTTGAAGAGATCTGCCGGGACGCATTCAACGAAGGCAAAACGCTGATAGATTCCATGGAGCGGTACAGGAAGCGGACAGGAAAGTACCCGGAGCGGGGGTTGGTGGACAGGATATACAGGACCCGGGAGAACCTTGCCTGGTGCAAGGAGCGGGGCATCCGGCTGAATGGCCCCAAGCTGGGCCGCCCGCCCAGGGACAGGCAAGCATATCTGGAATCCCTGGAGCTTGAACGACAGGAATCGGGCGAGCGCAACGAGATTGAAGGTTGTATCGGTGTTTGCAAGCGTCGGTACGGTCTTGACCTGGTGATGATGCGGCTGAAGCATAGCAGCGAGGTGGACATCCATGTGTCCATCCTGACCCGGAACCTGTTCAAGAGGCTGAAGTCTCTTTTTTGCCTTGTTTTGGATTGGGTCAGGAGGAGTGGATGGGACCGAAAAACGGAGGACAGCGTGTTGCTTGGCTGCTTGGTAGCGTAGAGGGCTGTTATTCAGGGGACACTAATTGGAGAGTTGTTTAGATGAAGCAGCATATTATGTTACCCAGATCTACACTCAAGTTGTTTGTTACTGACAGCAGGTTGCATTATTTGGACGTTGAAAGCAACGAAATAAGAATAGGAACTGCTAAAAGCTACAACACAGAAGAAAATTATTACCCCAACACAACTGAGAAGTTTCTGGCTGATGAGATCGAAACCATAATTGGGCAACTCAGAAGAGTTCTGGTTGACTTTGAATCTGCTAAATGCCAGATTGCTCTCTCTGCACCCCTAGCTCAATTGATTGCGAAAATATTCGTGGTTCAATCCCTTAGAGTACCTGATTTTGCAGAGGATGCTTTTGCTAATTCAATTTTTGCCGAGCCACTTGGTCTGTCTGTACAGTACTATTCCGCTCTACATCACAATGTGCAAAATAGGGATTATCTTTTAAGCCAAGTATATGATGACATCACTAATGGTCTGCTAAAAGAATATTCAGCGAATATTCTTGAAGTTCCAAAAGCTAACCGTAACCGTTCATTATTACTTCCTTCATCGCATTTTATTATTCTTAGCAATTGGTTTATACTTGTGTTAAACCCCTTTTGGGGGATTGTATTGTTACCAACATTTGAGAATAATTCTATGAAACAAGGGGAGAATCAGCAATATATAACCGCTCCTCATGACAAAGATGTTGATTTGATAAACGAAGGAGCATTAAAACATGAGCGATCATTTCGAGAAACTCCCAAGCTCATTGGATTACGCCCTGAACTTGAAAGAATGCAACAGTATTTGAAAACAGAAAAACAGATTACCTGATTTGTTTTGTACTTCGAGGTGATAATGAAATGCAGAGCGGTGGGATAAACCTGCGTGGGCAAAAAGTAGAGCACTCAGAGTATGGTGAAGGAATGATTACCAATCATACTGCAACCAGCGTGACGGTGGCTTTCTCATATGGACAGAACATACGATCATTCCTCTATCCTGTTTGTTTTGCTTCGGTATTACAATTAATGAATGCAAAGCTGTCTTTGCAAGTAAAGAAAGCATTATCAGATTTTGAAAGCTCAACATTACTGAATGGACGAGTTGTTGGATCGCAGGTCGAGATTGTAAAGCCTAAGCCCAACCCCATGTATGCTGCTCCAGGCAGAGCCAGGGCACTATATACACAAACTGAAAAAGTTGTTAGATTTCCTGATGTTCTCAGTTTCTGTGAAGCGTATGCAAAAGCAATCACAGTTGAAGCAGAATATACAAGAAATGACGAAAAGAGACGAAAGATTCTTACTGATGGCGTGCTCATTACCGTAAGAAACGGAATCGCTATTTATAATTTTGAGTCAGAAGATGAACTTCACATGCCTTCAGGTACTCCAATCAGGCTATTTTATCAAGAATCGGAACATACTGCTTATGTGATTGGTTGTGAAGATTACACCATGACTTTGGAAACAAAAAATATCAACTTGGGAACTACCGTTGATGAAATCGAATACACCGCTGAACCCTGGCGGTTACTGTACGAGCTAAGAGAACGCCTTACACAGCTCAAGACAAAGATTTCCACTATAGTGAATGCCCTTGTCGTAGATGGTCCAAGCGCAGTCGAGCGTAATGAAAAACTGACATATGGCCAGGATCAAGCGTTAAAAATGGCCATATCACAACCAATTACCTTTATTTGGGGACCGCCAGGAACAGGCAAGACGCAGGTGCTGGCGAATATTGCTCTTTCACTTATAGCGGAAGATAAAAGAGTGCTGATGCTTTCCCATAGCAATGTTGCTGTAGATGGCGCGCTGTGGAGAACACACCAGCTGGCATCCAATAAGTTGCCTGGAATCCTTGTGCGCTATGGATTTCCCAGGGATGAAAATCTATTGAAACATAAATACTTGACATCTTTCAATTTGGCATTACAGAAAAATCCCAAATTGAATTCGGAAAGGGAATCGCTCATTAATCAACGCAGGACAATGCCTAGGGCATCAGAAGAATATGCAAAAACCGGAAGAAGGCTTGCTGAGATTCGAAAAGCTTTAAGTGATGAGGAGAAACGTCTGTGTGGAGATGCACAACTGCTTGCAACAACAATGTCCAAAGCCATCGTTGATTCCACAGTGTATTCCAGCAGATATGATGCAGTTATTTTTGATGAAGCAAGTATGGCATTGGTGCCACAACTAGTGTTTGCTGCAAGTCTTGCTCAATCTCACTTTATTTGCATTGGTGACTTCCGACAACTGCCACCGATTGTTCAAAGCCCCAAAGCATCGCTTCTGCTCACAGATATGTTTGCATACTGTGGAATCACTGAATCCATTGACAGGGGCCATGGCCACGCCTGGGTGTGCATGCTGAACACTCAATACCGGATGCACTCTCGAATTGCAGACTTTGTGAGCGCGCAGATGTATCAGGGCAAACTAAAAACAGCGAATACGATTGATAAAAGAAGAAAAGATATTGTTGACACGTATCCTTTTCCAGAACAAGCGCTGGGCTTAGTGGATTTGTCAAAGATGAAGTCAGTTTGCCTAAGAACGAAGGAACAGTCTCGTTTTAATGTGCTGAGTGCACTGATTGCCTTTTACCTTGCCGAAACGGTTTCAAAAGTAAGAGAAGTTGGGATTGTAGCACCATACAGCGCACAAGCTCGCTTGCTTCATGCCATGGCAAAAGACGCGAAGAAAACGAATGAGAAATCCCCTTTAATTGCTTGCTCGACAGTTCACCAGTTCCAAGGATCGGAAAAGGAAATTATTCTTTACGATGCAGTAGATTGCTATATGATGAGATATCCAGGGATGCTTTTAACGTCAAAGAAAAACAATCAAGCAAATAGGTTGTTCAATGTTGCTTTAACGAGAGCGAAAGGCAAGTTTGTTGTTATTGCGAATAAACAATACATGGACAGGAAGAAACTCTCCTCTGACCTTATGTTTGGAACGCTATTGAATGAATTGAGTGCAACAGATGAGTATAGTGATGAGATCCCGGATTTTCAGGATTCCATGCAACTGCCAAATGCATGCACAACTCTTTATCGTGACAACAAAGGTATTGAACAGTTTGATGCAGATCTCCTTTCTGCCAAGGAGGAGGTCTGTGTGGAAATAGCGGGTAAGATTACACTCATCGGCAATTCAAAGCAAGGTATATCTCAAGTACTGCACGGGCTAAAGAAACGTAGGGTAAGGGTAAGTGTTCGCGCTAAGGAAAAACGTATGCTATCAAAAGAACTTCAGAGCTTTGCAATTGAGAACCCGTTTGTTATACAGCCTCTTACAATGATTGACAAGCGGATTGTTTGGTATGGCTTTCCTCCAACAGATGATGTTTTTATCTCTGAAGGGAAAGTGATACCTATTGAAAGCCGCCCGGTTATCAGATTCGAGGGACGTCATGCTGCAAAACTCTTATACAATTTTCTGAATATGAGCAATCTTACCAATCATGAAGCCTATGATGAAGAAGGTGCTGAAGAAAGCAGTGATGTAGGGTATGCTTCATTTGATAAATTTATTGCAGAGACCTTATGTCCATCATGTAGCAATCCTCGAAGGTTAATACATCATAAGGGAAGATTTTTTATTGGATGTTCTGCTTATCCAAAGTGCAAAATCGCTTCCCCAGTAGATTTTGAAATACTTAAACAGTATTTGGAGCAGACAAACAGAAAGTGTCCCATTTGCAATTCTTCGTTAAAAGCAAATTCTGGCAAATACGGAGTGTGGGTATCTTGTTGGGCCTCAAAAGAACATAAGGTGAGATTGAATGAAATATAGAATTCTGGCGATAATAGTAGGTTTTCTCGCTGATTCCATTCTCCGCGCAGCTGGTAAGAACAGTCATGCCGCTGTTGCAGCAATCGTAAACCAAGCTGCTACCACTGAGCCAGGTTCTTGTGATGATTAAGCTGGATGAGTTCTGTTGTTGACGACATACACGCCTCCCAGGACTGGGAAGCTGCCATGAACTCCAAGATGCTCCTAAGTGCTCTTTAGACTGCTTAAGTGCACTTGACAGCTCTCAAGGCATTCCCAGGTGATGGAACATTCTTGCATAGTCGCATGACAGCAGGAAGACGCGCGTAGGTTTGATGCTTACTTTTGATGCATCTCTACTGCGATATCCAAAGCCTGTAGACTTCGAAGCTTCAACGTGAAACCCTTCGCTTGGTTCAAGATATTCCCTTTCATGGTTTATACCTCTTTGACGCTACAAGCACCATTACATTGTGATTATTTCCGAAACCGTGCATTTCGTAATGCACATATTGTCTCTTAGGCATTGCTATATGCCGTCATCCAATAGGCAACACTACAAAACAGGTTGAGTTGAGTTCCGCTCTATTAGTTCGCAATCCATGGCCAGTTTAATATGATGTATGTGAGGATTGTCCAGTAGCTTCAGACATGATTTGACCGCCTCCATGCCCAATTGTTCCGAGGGCATCCTCACCGTAGTTAGAGTGGGTCTAAAAAACGCAGCCATTGTTGCGTCACCATAACCAACAACGGAAATATCCTCCGGAACGCGTATGCCATGATCAACAAGCCCATTAATCAACCCAACGGCTATCACATCTGAACTGGTCATCATCAACGTGGGCCGTGTATTGAATCCAGCAATCTCTTCCGCGATCTGATAACCTGACTGTTCGTCATATCTGCCGTGAAAAATCCATTCATCGTGAATCGGGATTCCCCTTTGTTTGCAAGCAGCGACAAAACCCTCCAAACGATAAATTGAATGCCGAAGTTCCTTGTTTCCATTTGCGAATCCCAGGGCTAAGTGTCCCTGATCAATCATCCGAAGGGTTGCATTTAAGCTTGCCCCGAAATCGTCCACATTCACATAGCTGATATATTTGTGGTCCAGCCAACGATTAACAATGACGAAAGGATAATTTCGAGCGCGCAATAAAGGAATCAGTCGATCCTCCTCCCTTTGACTGGTGACCAGGAGTATGTACGCACTCATTGGGTGTTCAAACAGCTGCTCGGAACAAATACTATCTCCGTCTACCATAACCATTGAATTCATTACGTGCTCATTATTACACTGGGTCACAATTCCCATCATGACAGCATGAACATTAGGATGAAGCAGGATGTTGGTACCTATCTGCTTCGGAAGCAGAATTCCAATCCTTACGTTGCGGCGTGAGTGTTGTCTATATGTATACACATAGTTGAGATCATGCATCACTTTTAGAACACGCTGGCGTGTTTCCTCTTGCACGTAGGCGTAGCCATTTGCCACCCTTGAAGCAGTAGCTAGGCTAACACCCGCCATTTTTGCAACATCTCTCAACGAACTCACGTGAGCATTCCCTTCATCCGTTTGTCAAGAAAGTATCAGTGCCACAACAGGTCGTCTCATACTCTATCTCATTCCTTAACGGGAATTAATGGTGATCTTCATGCAATTGACTCTAGCCCTTCACGAAGTCGCTTCCGTTCAATCTCACCAAAAGTGTTGAAGGTAGAAAGTATAGTCTGATAAATGCGATCTAGTACACACTCATTCCGCTCTATCCCGATCTGTCCAAGTGTTGTTGGGACACCCAAATCTCTTGCTAGATTTGAGAGCTGCTTGCGCTTTACTTCTGATTCTGCATTCAAGGACATCTGCAATGCCAATCCCACAGAGACAATTTCCCCATGCAAATAAGTACGCCATTGCTCAGGGAACAGTACAGTTGATGCATTGTAAAAGGCATGAGCAACAGCCAATTGCTTACTCCCTCGCGCCAAACCAGAAATAGCTCCTGTGATAATGAGATTCGTATCGGTGACCGACGAGAAAGATGGGGTGATTCTCTGTGCGCAATTATCCGAAAAAGCAGTTCTTGCATTGCTTAGCAGAAGTTCCCATGAGCGACGAGACATTTCGAAAGCCACTTGCATAGCAGCGTCGTTTATCTTGTCGCATTTGATTTCATCCCGATGTGTAAAGTGAAGTTCAGGATATTTCGCCATAGAATCCAAAACACCAGCAGCAATAAAGCGGGCAGGCGCTTTTGACAAGAGTGTGAGATCAGCAATCACAAAAGAAGCAGGATGATCCGGAAAAAACGGGCCTACGTACGCACCATTCTCGTCGTACTCAACGGCTACCACTGCACAGGAGGCGCAAGTAGCCAGTTGTGTAGGGATCATTCCCATTGGAATGCGCGCAAGCTTCGATACCATTTTGGTCGTATCCATGCATTTGCCGCCACCAATGCCCACGACAAATGTACATTCATTCTTTATAGCTGCATCTGCATGGACTTGCGCATTTTTTAAACAGCTGTATCCGGAAAATAAACCAATATGGAATTCGATTTTCGCTTGCCTCAATCTATCAGCAATGGTTTCCAACTCGGATTCCGCATGACCAGAGCACAGCAAATATATCCTCGAAACACACAACTGCGTAAGTATGTCGCCGAGACAATCGCAGGCATTCTTTGCCTGTATGTATTGTGAGCAGCATACCATCATATTTGAAACCTTCATCGCAAATACCTCTCATTTCTTGCAAATGTGAAGTCACTTGTTTACTAGATGACAGGCAACAAAGTGACGTTGCTCCGTCTCTTGGAGTTCAGGCATTTCTTGCTTGCATCGATCAAACGCCGAAATGCATCTTGGATGGAAGGGACAACCATTTGGTGGCGTTAGTTGGCTTGGCACCTCTCCCTCAAGTAGCAGGCGTTTTGATTTCATGCTTGGATTCGCAATCGGAACTGCCGATATTAGTGCTTGGCTGTAAGGATGCAACTGGTTCTCGAAGAACTTGTTTGTGTCTGAGACCTCCACAATTCGGCCGAAGTACATCACAGCAATACGATGTGAAATGAATTTCACGGCGGGAATGCCATGGGCAATAAAAAGATAGGTAAGACCCATGTTTTCCTGCAAGCTGCGCAACAAATTCAGGATTTGTGCCTGCACGGATACATCCAATGCGGATACTGGTTCATCACAAACCACTAACTTGGGACTCACGGCGAGCGCTCTAGCAATAGCAACACGCTGTCGCTGCCCTCCAGATAATTCATGGGGATACTTTTTTAGCTCCTTGACATTCAGCCCAACATTATCCATCAAGTCTTTAATCCGCTGCTGCAGTTCCCTGCCTGTCGCGAGATGGTTTTCACGAATTGGCTCTCCGATTATCTTTTCTATCGTCATACGAGGATTAAGGGAGCCGTATGGATCTTGAAAAACCATTTGCATATTCGTGCGGTATTTGCGCAATTCGTTCTGTTTCATGGGCGCGATATTGACACCGTCCAAATTGATTTCCCCATATGTGGGATCATGCAAACGAAGAATAGTTTTTCCTACTGTGGTTTTCCCACAGCCGGATTCACCTACCAACCCAAAGGTTTCTCCCTGAGCAATTGAAAAGCTCACTCCATCCACGGCCTTTACATAACCGATTATTCTTTTTGTTAATCCTTTAGTAATGGGAAAATACTTTTTTAAATTCTCCACTTGCAGCAATATGTTCATCACTCGGGCACCTCCTTGGCTGCGGTCAAACCAAAATGATGACAGCGCACTTTGTGTCTGACGGTACCACGCATAGACGGAAGTTGCTCACAGCAAAGCTCGGTAGAGAATTTGCAGCGTGTACAAAAGGGACATCCTTTCGATATTTCTGACATGTGAGGAACATAGCCCGGGATGCCAGTGAGCACTCCCACTTCCTTCTTTATGTCCGGTATGCACGCCAAGAGGCCTTTCGTGTATGGATGAATAGGGTTCTCAAACAGCTCGTACACGTCAGCAATTTCCATAACAACTCCCGCATACATCACTGCTACAGTATCGCAGTTTTCTGCAATAACAGCCATGTCGTGAGATATTAATAAAATTGCCATTTGCAGTTCATCCCTCAACTTTTTGAGCAATTCCATTATTTGGGCCTGAATCGTTGGGTCGAGGGCGGTTGTCGGCTCATCTGCCAATAGAATGGTCGGCCTGCAGGCAAGGGCCATTGCAATCATGATTCTCTGACGCATGCCACCAGAAAGCTCGTGTGGGTAATTGTTTATTCTCCGCTCTGGCATGGGGATGCTCACAAGCTTCAACATGTCGAGAGCCATTTTGTAAGCATTGGAACGGCTTACCTTCTGGTGTAGTTCAATGGTTTCGATAATCTGATCTCCGCATTTGAAAACTGGATTTAAACTCGTCATGGGTTCCTGGAAAACCATGGAAATATTGTTCCCACGAATGCGATACATTTCTTTGAAGGGAAGCCGAAGAATGTCTTTCCCATCATATATAATTCTTCCTTTCGTCACCTCAGATGACCGTTTCGGAAGAAGACGCAGAATACACTTTGCCGTCACGCTCTTACCCGATCCCGATTCTCCCACCAGACCGAAGATCTCTCCTTTGTGTACCTCGAAGCTTACATCACGCGTTACAGGATAATACTGCTTGTTATACAAAAAGCTAATGCACAAGTTTTCTACGTTTAATACGATATCATTCATGGCACTATCCACTCACTCCAGTCTAATTCGCACATCTAGTGCGTCTCGTAGCCCATCGCCGAGAAAGTTCAAAGACAGCACAACTAACAAAATCATCAGGCCCGGAAAGATGCTCAATTCGGGAGAAGCCCAGAGAAAGGGATATCCGACCTTCAGCATGTAACCCCAACTCGCGTCAGGTGGCTGAATTCCGAGGCCCATGAAACTAAGAGCCGCCTCAGAAATGATCGCTTGTGCAGCGTTTAACGATGCCTGTACAATTATGACTGGCATAACATTGGGAAGAATGTATCTCCATATAATCTTGAAATCATTTAGCCCTGCCACCTTTGCACTCTGAACATACTCCATCTCTCGTATGCTTAGCACCATGCTTCGAACGACCCGCGCAAAGGCTGGAACAAACACAATACCAATTGCAATGATAACATTCACCAAACCGCTTCCAAGAGCAGCCGTAATTGCGAGAGCTAAAATGATAGTAGGAAACGCCCAGATAGCATCCATCAGGGATGAAATAATGCGATCTATCCGGCCCCTGTAGAATCCGGAAACAAGACCAATAGTGGAACCGATTGTCATAGAAATTGCCACTGTCACAATTCCCACAATTAGCGTAATGCGTCCACCGTAGAGTATCCTACTGAATAGACAACGACCAAGATTATCCGTTCCCATCGGATACTCCAGGCAGGGCTTTACAAAAATAGCCCCGCTGTTGGTTTTCTCCGGAGAGTGCGGGGAAATCAGCGGTGCAAACACTGAAAGGAACGAGATTAGCAGAAACACGATCAGACTGATCATCGCAAGTCGATTTTTTGCTAGTTTTCCAAAAGTCCTTCTAAACTCATTCATTGCTCTCTCCGATTACCATCAATCACATAGTTCTTATCCGAGGGTCAATAAATATATATATCACATCAACTACTGTGTTGATTACCACAACAAAAATAGCAACTGTCAAGATCATTCCCATAACCAGGGGATAATCACGTGTTAAAATTGCATCCACAATTGAACGCCCAATTCCAGGTATGGCGAATACTGTTTCTGTAACTGCTGCTCCTCCGATAAGACGCCCTATCTGCATCGTGGTTACTGTCACGACTGGAATAAGAGCGTTTCTCAGCGCGTGTTTCCAGATGACAACCCGTTCATGAAGTCCTTTGGCCCACGCCGTCATGATATAGTCTTGATCCATTACTTCTAACAAAGCGGAACGGGTTTGCCGCATAACGGTTGCTGCAAAGGCCGTGCCAATGGAAATTGCGGGTAGAATAACCGATTTCAGATTCTTAACAGGATCTGTGGTAAAAGCAACGAACCCTGTGGCCGGGAGCCATTGAAGTTTTACGGAAAAAACAAGAATTAATAGTATCCCAAGCCAAAAAGAAGGCAACGCAATGCTGAACATGGACACCACGCTTCCTATAGTATCAAAAATGCTATTTTGTTTAACTGCAGAAAGAATGCCAAGCGGCACTGCAATGATAACAGAAATAATCATAGCAAAAAGTGTAATTTCGAGTGTTACTGGCAAGCGCAGCAAGATGGTTTGTAAAACCGGTATATTAGTAATCAGGCTATTGCCAAAATTACCATGCAGTATATTCCAGATCCAGCTCAAATAGCGCTGTAATGGCGGTTGGTCAAGTCCCATCATTGAACGCAAATGATCAATATATGCCTGATCAGCGCCGTCGGCAGCCATAGCGATAGTAGCATCACCCGGCAGCAAATTTATGATGAAGAAAACGACAAAACTGATTATAACAAGTAATGGTATTAGCATGAGTATCCGTTGGGTGATTTGCTTTACCATTTTCCCACCTCAAATATGCATCTTCGTGCCGTGAAAGCATTGGGCAGACAATTGTTTTCTCGAAATCAAGCAGGTATGATTGCGGTGCAGGCACCGCAATCATACCTAGTCAATCCTTATTTGTTTAGCCAAACCTCATCGAGTTTCCAAGCGCCCTGATAATAGCACGCAAATCCTTGCACGCTGTTATCAAAAACAATGTAGCGAGGCATAAAGTACATGAAAATAGAACCACAATCATCCAAGAAGACTTTTTGAGCCTCGGCAAAATACTGCTTAGCCTTTTCTTGATCATACTCTCTTTTGATCAGATTAACAAGCTCATTATATCTTTCGCCCGCATACTGGGAATAGTTATTAGTGCCGGTCACTCCATAATTGTTGTTGATCTGAGTAAAAGGGCTTGCTGCAGGAACATTCCCCTTAGCCATACCACAATCACCTGTCTTTTGGTTCTTCCACAATTCCAACCATGCCAAACGCTCCATGGCCTCCAGTTTCACATCGATCCCCACAGCAGCAAGCTGCTGTTGAACAATGGCCATGATAGTATTATCAGGTTCGCGAGAAATACAAGAGAGAACGAAACTGACGCCATCGGGATAACCAGCTTCTTTCAACAGTTCTTTTGCCTTTTCGGGGTCATAAGAGTAGGGATCATAATCGGACCAGAACCACTGATTTTTCGTTACACACCACTGAACAGGTTCACCCAAGCCCTGAGTAACAAAATCAGATATTTCTTGACGATTTAGTGCAAATGCAATAGCTTGACGAACCAGCTTGTTGCTAAAAATCTCTGTCTTATTATTGGGATAGAGGGCATAGTAATCGCCAGATGGCAACTTGCGTACGGTCTTGTTTGGATTGCTCTTCAGCATCTGAACACTGGTTGCAGTCAGGTAGTCAGTCAACTGAATGTCTCCGCTGAGAATGCCAGTTGCCTTAACAGTATCATCAGGAATAATCTTTACTTCAACACCATCCAGATAAGGCAAGTTCTGACCATCCGCACCTACTTTGTAGTAGTTTTCGTTCCGAACCAGCGTCACATGGTCCCCCTCCACATACTCAATGACTTTGAAGGGGCCTGTACCACAAGCTTTCGTGGCCAGATTATCGCCATATTTTTCAATAGCTTTAGGACTTATCATCAAAGATGCGTAAGTTGCCATAGATGTCAGCAGTGCCGAGGATGGAGCGCTCAAGTGGAAAATGACAGAGTATTCCCCCTCAACTTCGATAGAATCAAGCTCTGCGATTTCAGCGGCAAAAATTGGTTTGGTCTCTTCACTAATATACCAATCCATAACATACTTGCATGCTTCTGCATTGAAGTCCGTTCCATCATGGAACTTTACGCCTTCCCGCAAATTGAATTTGATAGTCACGTCATCAATGAATTCCCAAGAAGTTGCCAGTCCAGGAATAAGGTTACCGGCTTCATCCGTATGAATTAGCGGTTCGTAGACCATAACATACACGTCATCGTCCAGGCCTTTCCCGTTGCAACGGGTAGGATTTAGTGTGGTTACTTTTTGGCTTTTCCCAATAACAAGGGTGCCTCCGCGGACGATCTTTACGCTCTCGGCCTCGGTAAAGTTGCTTGGCATCAGAGAAAGAAGCATCACCATAACCAGGGATAGGGACAAGATACGAAGATTTTTCATGGTTTCCTCCTTGTTTAGAGTATTCTTTATTCATAAAGCAGCTGTAGACACAGATACTTTATTGCATCGTATAACTCACTATGATCCCTGGCTTTGGCTCACTCCCCAATCCGGGACCATCAGATAAAACAAAGAAACCACCTCTGCAGTGCATATTTCGCGTAAGTAGGCCAATGCACCTATCAAAATTCGAATGCTGATCCGTGTTTATTGACCACTGTGCCCTCGTCCAGTATTCCTAGATAAAGAATATTTTGCGGAATTAAAATCATGAAACACTCAACACTTGTAATTAGATCCAATTTCACCGCTCCTGTCATGTCGAAGTCGCAACAAGTGATCTCAAAGCGAAAAACACTAAACCATAAAGAGGTGTTGAATGCGCTTGTAGTGTTCGTCGAAAAGACTGTCAAAAATAGCATCCGATTCAAAAGTTGGATGTCGACAGTAGTCGGTAGCAATGATTCCTCTGCGCTGCAAAATGCGCTTTTCAAATGCTATTATCATCTCAACATTTTGGCGTATGTGATTAAGGATTGGCAAAATATAGTTGCTGTGAGTATCCATGGCGGCAGTTCTATTGCCCGAAATATACTCATTATACATTTTGAGATATATATCGAACATTGAACAACCAGGCATAACACCTACAGCGCCTCGATCAAAGCATTCAATAAACTGATATCCAGCGTTTCCAACGAAGATGGAAGCATCATTTCGAATTTCAGACAATAGAGTCGAAATGTAACTGCCTGCTGGCTTGCACTCTATCTTATAATACTTTATGTTAGGGCATTCGTCATTAAGCTTTGCGAAAACAGATGGCTGAATAGCGATA
>Ga0209723_1001170_pt1 | contig 43115 bp, 52 predicted proteins | sample BiotimSIPDNA_2_FD_185750 | JGI IMG/M metagenome (GOLD analysis project Ga0209723, IMG submission 185750) | Anaerobic biogas reactor microbial communites from Washington, USA - Biogas_R2 time_0 SIP DNA (SPAdes) (version 2) | ecosystem: Engineered > Bioreactor > Anaerobic > Unclassified | place... | reverse complement strand
GACACTTTGTCAGTCCACCATATTAATGGCAGTCTCCTGGCCAAGGGTGTAATGCTTCTCGACTCACTGGGTATAGGAGGATCAATTAGTTCGGCAGACATAACGATGGTTGCTGACCAGTTTTATATCACCCGCCACCGGGACTTTGACATTCAGGTAGATGCTGATGTGTTCTTTAACGACAAGGAGGGATTGCCCTCCTTTGGCGGTAACCTGAGGGTGCTACGGTCCAACTTCAACCTGCCAGTGCTGATGAAGATGAGCGAAACAGAGGCTACCCTCAACGATCCGCTTTTAGTCCAGGCACTTAAGGAACAACAAGAGCACGACGTAGCTGAAATCGATGAAGACATCCCGGAAGCTGTACCTGAGGTAAAGAAAAGGGATCTGATGAAACTACTGACCGGAAAGCTAAATGTTGAGCTCCCGCGTAACACATGGATCAGATCCCCTGATATGCAGATGGAATTATATGGAAATCTGGACGTTGTAAAAAATAGTGATATATTTGAGTTATTCGGTTCGGCAGGGATACACCGCGGATATTACACATTATATGGTAAAAGGTTTGCTATTAAGGAAGGAGAACTGACCTTCAGCGGAGGTGAGGAATTCAATCCTCTGATTAACCTAAAAGCTGCCTATACGTTCAGAGATAAGAACAAGAATAAGAAGATCCTGACCCTTATCGTCGGTGGTTCCCTTAATGACCCGGATATTGCATTCGAACTTGACGGTAGTTCGATACCCGAGGCTGACGCAATGGCATATTTACTTTTTGGCCAGCCTTTTGATGAGTTAAGCTACAGTAATCAGGCAGGGGTAAGCAATGCAATACCTTCACGCCTCCTTACCGGACTGATCTCCTCGCAGCTCAGCAAGAGTATAGGATCAGCCTTAAGACTGGATATGATAGAGATAGACACGGGTGACAGTTGGCAGAACACCGGATTTATGGTTGGAAAGTATATCACCAACAACTTGTTTGTTACCTACCAACACCGTCTGGGAGATGACAGCAATGAATCGGTGTCACCGGAGACTATTACGCTTGAATATGAACTAAGCAGGTGGCTATTCCTTCGTCTGGTACAGGGTAGTTCAAAGGAATCAGGTGTAGACCTGATTTTCAAAATCGAAAAACAGGGAAAATGAATCATACATTAATACGCAAGAAGCAGGAAGATGTCAATAACCTCTTAAATCGCAAGAGGCTATATGAAAGCATTTCCATGCTCAGGGAACTGGCCAGGGAGACTCAGAAGGGAGAACTTATAGATACCCTGTACAATATCGAAATGACTTACAAAAGTCTGCTTCGCTTTACTGTCGAAGGCTTCACTGATCCTGAACGACAAAAAATATACAATCATATCTTAGCTGATATTTTCGGTGTTGCTGATGAAATATTCATGCAACTATTTATCCGTTACGGACAAGGTGTCTTTTTTGATTTAATGCGCCAGCATGCCGGTATTGGCAGGGAGAGTCTTGAATCTATTTTGGTACAGTGCAGGACTGAAATGGACCGGACTGAACTTATGGAGAGCGTACCTGTACCCCATTCGGAAGTATTCAACTCGGCATTCAGGCAACTGTTTGAAATTACATTGACCCAAAAGGGATTGTATAAAGAAAATGAAGATATAATTATAAATTGCTTCAGGGAAAGCTCCCTCCCCTGGGCTCAGCAATGTGTCCTGGTAAGTGCTGTTACCATACACCTGTTGCATTTCTTCAATGAAGATGCAATACTGTTGCTCTTCAAGCTTACAACCCACTCAAATGCAGAGATCAGGCAAAGGGCACTTGTAGGTCTCTATCTTGTGTTGTTCAAATATGACAAACGAATCAGCCTTTACCCCGAGGTTACCCGTCAAATTCAGAAACTAAGACAAGGGAATGTTAAGCAGGAAGTACTTCGTGGGATCATTATCCAACTTCTGCGCACCCTCGATACGGAAAAGCTGGCCCGCAAACTGACTGACGAGATACTGCCCGAAGTGGCGAGGATACACCCCAACCTGCGCGATAGACTCGACCTCGACAATATTATCGAAGAAGGTTTCAAGGAAGGCAAAAACCCTGACTGGCAGGATATACTGTCAGAAAAGCCCGAACTTATGGACAAGCTGGAAGAGATGTCCCGCCTTCAGATGGAAGGGGCCGACCTTTTTATCTCAACTTTCAGAATGCTCAAGCATTTCCCCTTCTTCAACAGGTTGGAAAACTGGTTCATGCCCTTTGTATGGCCTAATCCAATTGTTGAGGATGTCCTGAAATATGAAACCGGCGCATTCCGCAACAGCGACCTCCTTGAAGGCATGGCTACATCAGGGATTATCTGCAACTCTGACAAGTATTCTTTTATATTTAGCATCCCACAGATGCCAGCTACTCAGAAGGAAATGATGGGACAAATGTTTATGTCCGAACTCAGTGCCCTAAAGGAAGTGGAGCAAAGCGACAGTCTTGTCGATACAGCTAAAAAAGAACTAACTATATCCAATCTTTATATTCAGGACCTGTACAGGTTCTTCAAACTGCTTCCGCAAAGAGGATCCTTCGAGGATCCCTTTGCATGGTCACTCGACTTCCATAATTGTGAGTTTGTACATCAGCTTCTGCCCGACGAGGACTTCTATATGAAGTTGGGAGAATACTTGTTTGACAAAGACCGCTTTCAGGAAGCATTGGAAGTATATGGGTTTTTATCCAGAAATACGACCCCCAATATGCAACTGCTCCAAAAGCAGGCATATTGCTGTCAGCAACTAGGCCGGTACGAACAGGCTCTCGAGCTGTACCTGCAGGCCCAGCTCTTCCAGCATGATCAGGTATGGAACCTTAAGAAAATAGCCCTTTGCTACCACTACCTAAAGAATCCGGAGAAAGCATTGGAGTACTACCTGGAAGCAGAAAAGGTACAGCCCGATAATCTGCACACCATGGTTAGTATCGGACACTGCCTGCTTGAATTGAAGAATTACGAGGAAGCCCTCAAATACTATTTCAAGGTGGAGTATCTGGACCCGGGCAATAAAAAGGTTGGACGCCCCATAGTATGGTGCGCACTTTCACTGGATAAGTTTGACCAGGCCGAAAAATACTCTCAGAAAATTCTGGATGAAAACCCGACAAGGCACGACTATATGAATATGGGACATATCCATTGGTGCCGGGGTGACAGACAGGCTGCTCTGCATTACTACAAACAGAGTATTACATTTCAGGGTAACTCAATGGAAGCTTTTATTGAGTCGTTCAACAACGATATAGAATTGCTTAAGAAGCACAATGTGGACGAAGCAGATATTCCAATTATGCTGGATCAACTGAGGTATCACCTCGAGTAAAAGAGGCTGAATCTGACCTGCAAAACAGATACAACAAAAACTGAACAGTTCAATATGAATGTCCGCTACGGGTTAAGCCTGGGTTAGGGCTATCCTTATCTTATATCAGGCAAGCGTTATGCTGAATAAAAAGGTGCCGAAAGCTATGAGTATAAGCACTATAACTACCTCAACAACCGAATAAATGAAAATTTTCCTCTTTAGCTTTGTAATAACTTCGGTTTCTTTCTCTTCCATCATCAAAAACAATTTTGAATCAAAACTTTTGCCCCCATCTAAGGGAACCTTACTTAATCGTTTTAACATTTTTGCAAAGAAAATCAATAATTTGATATTATAACCCTCTCACCACTAAAAAAATTCTCAAAACAAACCATCATATCCCGACAGTTTATTACCCCACATAATAACAAATCACTCTCTGATACTAGCTTCTCCGAAGATTATCCTATTCTGGTCTATACGTTAAACCTAAAATGCATAATATCTCCGTCACACACTACATATTCTTTGCCTTCCACAGACATCTTACCGGCTTCCTTGCAAGCCTGTTCCGAACCATACTTCAGAAAATCATCATATTTGATTACTTCTGCGCGTATAAAACCCTTTTCAAAATCGGTGTGGATAACACCTGCAGCCTGGGGAGCCAAAGCTCCTTTGGGAAAGGTCCACGCTCTTACTTCCTTCTCTCCAGCAGTAAAGTAGGTCTGAAGATCCAATAACCTGTATGCAGATTTGATGAGTTTTGCAACTCCAGACTCTTTCAGTCCCAAATCTTCGAGAAACATCTGTCTCTCTTCATAGCTCTCCAGTTCTGCAATCTCAGCCTCAGTCCTTGCTGCAATCATAAGTACCTCTGCATTCTCGTCTGCAACAGCCTTTCTAAGTGCTTCAACATGTTTGTTGCCTGTAAGTATGGATGCCTCATCAACATTACAGACATACATTACCGGTTTTGAAGTCAACAAAAAAAGTCCTCTGGCAACCTTCTCCTCTGCATCAGTCAACTCAACAGTTCTGGCCGATTTGCCGGCCAGAAGAGCCTCTTTGAACTTCAGAAGTACTTCATACAACTTCTTTGAATCAGGATCCTTGGAAGCAACTGCAGTTTTCTCTACCTTGGGTAGTCTGGCTTCTACGGTTTCCAGGTCCTTTAGTTGCAATTCTATATCAATAACTTCCTTGTCGCGGACCGGATCAACCGAACCGTCAACGTGGGTGATATTATCATCTTCAAAACATCTCAAAACATGGATGATAGCATCTGTTTCACGGATGTTGGCCAGAAACTTGTTGCCCAATCCTTCACCCTTGCTGGCTCCTTTTACCAAACCCGCAATATCTACAATCTCCACTGTAGTGGGAACTACCCTCTGGGGCTTCACAAGTCTCTCTAGTTCTGTAAGCCTATCATCAGGCACGGTTATTACCCCTATATTGGGCTCAATAGTACAAAAGGGGAAATTAGCCGATTGCGCCTTTGCATTCGACAGACAATTAAACAAGGTAGACTTACCTACATTGGGCAATCCTACTATACCACACTTCAACGCCATGCTTTGTAATAATGTATTTTAGTTAGCTCGAAATTTCAGCCTGCAAAGGTAATTCATTTTCTCATGCTTTTAATACTTTTTTGTACCTTCGTCGTTCCTAATTATTTAGTAATGCATCCGGATGACAGGGAAATATTGACTATGATTAATACCAGGCAGCATGAAGCTGCCTTTTCCTGCATCGTAAAGAAGTATAAGCAAAGGCTTTATTGGCACCTACGCAAGATGGTTATTATCCACGAAGATGCAGATGACCTGTTACAAAATAGCTTTATAAAGGTCTGGCAAAACCTCGATAAGTTCCGTGGAGACTCTTCGCTTTATACCTGGCTGTACCGCATAGCAACAAATGAAGCTCTCAACTTCCTCAATAAGAAAAGAGCAGAACTCATGGATTCACCTGAAGATCTTGAGTCTGTCCTTTCCGGTCATTTATCAGGTGATCCATTGTTTACCGGTGACGAGATTGAAGCACGCCTGCAAAAGAGCGTGCTGACCCTGCCTGACAAACAACGCCTGGTTTTCAATATGAAGTATTATGACAACATGAAATATGAAGAAATGGCTGAAATTCTCAACACTTCAGTTGGGGCTCTCAAGGCCTCCTATTTCCACGCTGTCAGGAAGATTGAAGCATTAATTGAGCAGGAACTATTTTAAGAATTAAACTTTTAATATTCAGTACTGTCTAAGCATTATAACCCAATAAGAGCTGACAATGACAAAAATGAAAAAGACAGATCAAGATAAGCTATTTGCAGTTCCTGAAGGCTATTTCGACAGCTTTGAGGACAGGCTTATGACACGGGTTAAAAGTTCAGGCCCTGTACGAAAAAGCCTGATCAGTAAGCCCATGTTGAATTCATGGATTGGTCTTGCAGCGGCGTTCCTAATTGTTGCACTTGTGTACAATTTCCTGCCCAGGAAATTATTCATTAAAGAAACACAAAACGAAGTAGATGTAGCTATGATTATCGAACAATCGGCTGTCGATTGGTTTCATGAATACGAACTTATAGAATACCTGACCAGTGAAACTGATGCAAATATTGAGCTTTATCCCGATAGTCTGTTTTTCAGGGATATTGATGAGGATGACCTTATGCTGCTCAGCTTCATGCATTTTTAGTAACTACAACACACTGACCTATGAAAAAGATCTTAGTAACGCTCCTATCCTGCTTTATTGCAATTGCCGCAATAGCACAGGACGGACGTAGCAAAAACGAAAAGATTGAGCACCTCAAAGCTCAGAAAATAGCATTCCTGACTGAGAAGATAGGCTTATCGGCTGCTGAAGCCCAAAGGTTCTGGCCGGTATACAACGAATTCGAAGGTAAAAGAGACAGCTTGCAGTTCCTGCGTGAAAAGGCCAGAATTGAACTTAAGCAGGGTATGACCAAACTGTCGGACGAGGAAAAAACAGTCCTACTAGATAGACAGATGTCTCTAAAATGGGAACAAGAAAGGCTTGAAAGGATCTATCACAAGGAGTTTAAGAAGATACTCGAGATTGACAAGGTTATCAACCTGTATATTGCCGAACACGAGTTCAGGATGAGGCTGATAAGGCAAATCAAGGACGTCAAAGCAGACATATCAGAAGAAAATAAAAAGCCGGTATCCTAATACCGGCTTATTTTATTCCTCAATCAGCACTTTCCCACCTTCGTTACTGTCAAATTCTCTATTAGTGGGCCTTGCTCTTTATCCGGAGTAACACACTAGCATCCCCAAAACCTGGAGGATTTAGCCGCCTCCCTGCATTGCAATGCTTCATACCTTCAGTTTGGCTACAACTTGCTCAACAGTCACTGTAGTCTGTTCCCCACTTTGCATATTCTTTAGACTAATCAGCCCCTTTTGCATCTCTTCCTCTCCCACTACTGCCACAAAGGGAATTCCCTTACGGTCAGCATAGGCCATCTGCTTTTTTAGCTTGGCATTGTCAGGATAGAGTTCGCAAAGTATGCCGTTGGAACGAAGGATTGAAGCCAGCTTCAGACAATACAGTGCTTCCATTTCGCCAAAGTTGACAAACATCAATTGTGTTGACACAGTTGCTGTCTCAGGATATAGATTGAGCTGGTTCATTACATCGAAAATGCGGTCAGCTCCAAATGAGATTCCTACTCCTGAAACTCCCTTGAGTCCGAAGATACCTGTCAGGTCGTCATACCTTCCTCCACCTGTGATACTGCCTATAACAACATCCAAGGCCTTGACTTCAAAGATCGCTCCTGTGTAATAATTCAATCCCCTGGCTAGTGTAAGATCCAGTTCGACAGGAGTCTTCAGCTCCAGTCCTGCAACCATATCCATTACCGCAGTTATTTCCTCGATACCTTTGAGACCTGTCGGAGAGTCCTTCAATATCTGCTTGAGATCAGCCAACTTCTGGGAATTATCACCCTTCAATGCAAGGATTGGCTGAAGATTCTCAATTGCCTTTACACTCAGTCCCCTTTCCTCAAGCTCCTTATTTACATTCTCAAGTCCTATCTTATCAAGTTTGTCGATAGCCACTGTGATATCTACCATCCTGTCGGCCTCACCAATTGTCTCGGCAATACCTGCTAGTATCTTGCGGTTGTTAATCTTGACCAGCACACGGATATTAAGCCTACGATACACCTCATCAACAATCTGAATCAGCTCCACTTCATTGAGCAGACTGTCACTACCAACAACATCAACGTCGCACTGGTAAAACTCGCGGTAACGTCCCTTCTGAGGCCTGTCAGCACGCCATACAGGCTGTATCTGATAACGCTTGAACGGGAAGGCGATCTCGCTTTGGTGTTGTACCACAAAACGGGCAAAGGGAACTGTCAGGTCATAGCGCAGACCCTTCTCACAGATTTTGGATGACAGTACCTGGGAATCAGCTTTTTCAAGCAGTCCCTTGTCAAGCCCTGAGAGAAAGTCACCTGAATTGAGCACCCTGAACAGTAGCTTGTCACCCTCTTCACCATACTTGCCCAACAGGGTGTCGAGATTCTCCATAGAGGGAGTCTCAATGGGCATATAACCATAGTGCTGAAATACAGACCTTATGGTATCAAATATATAGTTGCGCCTCAACATCTCGTCGGGCGAAAAGTCTCTGGTTCCTTTCGGAATAGAAGGTTTCTGAGCCATTATGGAACAGTTTTGTGATTGAATGAGCTGCAAATGTACAAAGAAAGTCCAGAACCACATCGATACAGGTCATCACAGACGGCTCAAAACTATCAAATATCAGAATGCAAAAGCGAAATAATACATATATTTGGTATCATACAAAAAATAAGATGAGATAGGCAAGCGCCGGACAACCTATTACTCTCAAAAAACTTACTTTATAATATCTAATTTGAAAGGATAACGGTATGGCCTTCCATTGCTGGTCTCGATTGCAGCAAGAACGATAAATACAATATTAGCAAGTCCGACAATTGCTATCAACACAAATCCTATCAAAACCAAGGATAGTATCCAACTCACCAATAAGGCAATTGTAACAGTAATCTGGAAATTCAGAGCTTCCTTACCTTCAGTGTCTACTGCCGGAAACTCATCCTTTTTTAGTAACCAAACTACCAGGGGACCAATGATATTTCCAATCCCGGGTATGATAAACATTGCTAATGCAGAAAGATGACAAAGGGTCATCCAGTTTTTCTCAGTCATAGAATTAACCTTTAATTGATTAATAAGAATTCTTGTTCTGTAAAACTATAACAAAACTGAATAATTTCAGTATAAACAATAAAATATCTCAAAAGCACAGGGTTTAATGCTGTCATCTATTAATTACGCCGAACCGACGACGGAAGGTGTTAAAATACTTATTGCTGATGATTTTGAGTACCTTATCGATTTCATAGAAGCACATCTCAGCCGGATGCTTCCTGAGGCCTCATTTATCAGGGCACGTAACGGATATGAGGTATGCACAATGGCAATACGACATGCTCCCGATCTGATCCTACTGGACTGGGAGATGCCTGATTTTTCGGGAATAGGCGCATTACAGACGCTTCAGGGTAATCCATCCACAAAGGAGATCCCTGTTATTATGGTATCAGGCTTCTCAACTCCATCACACGTCAATGAAGCTCTGTCTGCCGGTGCTGTAGATTATCTTAAGAAGCCTATTGAACCTACCGAACTGATAGCAAGGGTCAGGACTGCCCTGAAACTTTGCGAGAAGATCAAGCAGCTGCAAAAGCAAAAGGAACAGATTGAGCAGGTAAAATTAAAACGCGAGAATCTGCTTAAGGGATTGCTCCCACCCGAAGTCCTGCTAAGCTATGAGGAGACAGGTGAAATCATGCCCAGGCGCTTTCGTAATGTGTCTGTTGTAATGGTCGACCTTGTCGATTTTACAGTAAAATCACAAAAAATGTCACCCCGAAGGCTGCTTGATGAACTTCAGACAATCTTTACGGCCTTTGACGAGATTACTGAAAAATACAAGTGCACACGAATCAAAACTATCGGTGATGCCTATATGGCGGTGAGCGGTATGTGGAACCAAACAGAAAACCATGCACTCAATGCTGCTAAGTTGGCTGATCGCATGCGACAATATATCATCGAACACAATCACAAGAACAAGATCGACTGGAAAATAAGGATAGGTATCAATTCGGGAGATATCATAGCAGGTATCCCAAGCCGGGCAAATCTGACTTATGATATTTTTGGAGACACTGTTAACACTGCAGCTCGAATGCAGACCTATTCGGATCCTATGCAGATAAATATCTCAGAGTCAACCTACCAGCTGCTCAAAGATTACTATATCATAATCAAGCGTATCTCTCGCAAGGTTAAAGGGAAGGGTGCACTTAATATGTACTACCTACACCGCCCCCATCTATCCCGTATTCCACGTAGCAACGAAATTCCGGTTTAAATTTCAGAGCCCAATACTAAAAAAAGCATAAACGCCTCGTGGCGTTTATGCTTTTTTAAAATCGTCAGCAGGCATTGATCCCTGTTGACCTTATATTTTACTATTCCACCAGTTTGCGATACCTGATTCTCTGCGGATCTACATTTCCAAGCCTCTTCTTCTTGTTCTCCTCATATTCTGAGTATGAACCTTCAAAGAAGTAAACTGATGAGTTGCCCTCAAAGGCAAGGATATGAGTTGCAATACGGTCGAGGAACCAACGGTCGTGCGAAATTACAACGGCACATCCGGCAAAGTCCTCAAGCCCTTCTTCCAAAGCACGCAAGGTGTTGACATCGATGTCGTTGGTAGGTTCGTCGAGCAAGAGCACATTGGCTTCTTCCTTAAGGGTCATAGCAAGGTGCAGACGATTGCGCTCACCACCCGACAGCATACCGCATTTCTTTTCCTGATCGGCACCTGTAAAGTTGAACCTTGCAAGGAAGGCTCTTGCATTGATATCACGACCTCCCATACGTATCAGGTCCAAACCACCCGACACTACCTCAAACACAGTCTTGTTGGGATCAATAGCAGAGTGGCTCTGGTCAACATAACCAACCTTGACAGTCTCACCAACTTCAAAGGTTCCCTTGTCAACAGTCTGCTGACCCATAATCATTCTAAAGAGGGTTGTTTTACCGGCTCCGTTGGGACCAATAACACCTACTATACCATTTGGTGGCAATACGAAATTAAGGTCTTCAAAGAGTATCCTATCTCCAAAAGCTTTGGACACACCCTTGGCCTCAATTACCTTTTCACCTAGACGGGGGCCGTTTGGAATAAAGATTTCAAGCTTTTCTTCCTTCTGCTTAACGTCTTCTTTGAGCAGGTTTTCATAAGCTGCCAGACGAGCTTTTGACTTGGCATGACGAGCCTTGGGCGACATCCTTACCCATTCAAGCTCTCGTTCTAGTGTCAGTCGGCGCTTTGAAGCTGCCTTTTCTTCCATTTCAAGACGCTTTGATTTCTGCTCAAGCCAAGATGAGTAATTACCCTTCCATGGAATGCCTTCCCCCCTGTCAAGTTCAAGGATCCAGCCTGCTACATTATCAAGGAAGTAACGGTCGTGAGTAATGGCTATAACTGTTCCCTTGTACTGCTGCAGGTGAGCTTCCAGCCAGTGTACTGACTCGGCATCAAGGTGGTTGGTTGGCTCATCGAGCAAAAGGATATCAGGCTCCTGAAGCAGCAAACGACACAAAGCAACACGACGTCTTTCACCTCCTGATAGTTCTTTTACAAGTTGATCTTCCGGAGGACAACGCAATGCATCCATTGCTCTTTCCAACCTACTATCAAGATTCCATGCATCATATTGGTCAATCTTCTCCTGCAATACGGCCTGCTCATCCATCAGTGCCTGCATCTTATCGGGATCCTCAAGTACATCGGGGTCACCAAACTTCTCGTTGATAGCTTCGTAAGCCTTGAGTACATCGACGACTTCCTGAACACCCTCTTCAACTATCTGACGAACAGTCCTGGTTTCATCCAGATGAGGCTCCTGCTCCAGATAACCTATGCTGTATCCGGGTGAGAAATGTACTTCACCCTGATAATTCTTTTCAATGCCGGCTATAATCTTCAGCAGGGTAGATTTTCCCGAGCCATTCAAACCAATCACACCTATCTTGGCCCCGTAAAAAAAGGATAGATAAATATTGTTGAGAACCTTTTTCTGTGGAGGATAGACCTTGCTAACCCCTACCATGCTGAAAATAATTTTCTTATCGTCTGCCATATATGGTTTTAATTAATTGTTTTTCATATAGAATCGACCGCAAAATTACGAATAGTATCTCGAATCTTAAAACCCTTAGTCGTACGGCTATGAAATAAAAAAAGCATCCCCGCAGGGATGCTCTTTTCCGATTGCACTGTCTCAATCCAGGCCTGTTTCTAAAAAATCAATTTCATTATCTATATTATTTCAGCTTTTTAAAATCTTTGGCCTGAAAGGCATCATCACTTGCGTGATCCATCATCTCATAATTCCAGTAGTATAGCTTTGAATCCGCAGCTCCCACCAATATCTTGTAAACCCGGGCATTGACACGGGTTCCCTCCGGTCCCACCTTGTGCAGAAATACAACATCTGGATCCTGCCGTTCTATTGCTTCAGCAATTTCTTCCCTTTCCACAATTCTAAACTTATAGGGATAAACGGCCTTGATAGCAGCCTCTGTACGTAGCTCCTTTGCAAGATCCTCCTTTACCAGTAGCAGCGTCTTGTTGGCCAGTGCACCCTTGGCCTGCGCATTATAAAGTTTAAGGGCATTCTCTCCGATCAGCTTTTCATTTTGCAGCACATTGCGCACATGGTTCTGAATGAAAAGAATAAAAGCCTCAAGTTTATAGTTATAGCTTTCTTCATCAACCTTCAGATAAGACAATGGAAGAGAGCAAAGGTCAGGCATTGTTTTTACATTAGCCTTGGGCTCACCCATCACCAGACTTAAAAAGTTGTAACGAGCCTTGGTCTTATCCTTGGCAAAGGAAACAACAGTGGTCATCAGGAAGGATAGGTCGGGATCATCCTTAAGTTCTTCGAATTGCTTGAAGCTAATCACCTCATATGGAGTAATATCCCATGACCTTGCCATTATATCCTTTATCACGATATTGTATTCGCTCATTATTGCATCTTCCAAAACCACCATGGTTTTGGACTTTATAAAGCGTTTATAATCATCTATCGTGGGTATGTGCTCCTGAGCCTTACAAACTAACGAAACGATTGCAAATAGGCCTATAATCATCAATTTTCTCATCTGACTCCTGCTGTTTGATTATAAAACATAGTCCTTTATACATACTTTATTACATATTTGTTGCATAGGATACTCAAAAAGAGTACTTATCATTTGAGCTAATTGAATTTTTGATTACTTTGCTTGTAAGAACAATATAGTACATAAGCATATGCTCAATCCTATATTAAACCGGATGATGGATCTTTTCATCTCCGAACAGAATGATCAGGCAGACATGGACACTAAGTCCAAATCCCTACTGTTGAACCTGTCAAGCATGACTTTTACTCTTGTTGTGCTTGTTGAGGGCATCTGGTCTCTTATTGACGAGAGAGCAGAACTAGCCATTCCTTTTCTGACATTAGGTTTCATACTGACAATCAACCACCTCTCAATCAAATCACTTAAATCAACGTTACGCCTTAATATTTTCCTCGCCATCCTGTTTGTTACTTGTTGTTTCTTTGTTTTGCTTGGTGGAAATACCGGGGTAGGCATTATTTGGGTAATGATCTTCCCCTTCTTTGCTATAGCTCTTACTGGAAGGCAAAACGGTCTGCGATGGGCTATGGCACTGGCTCTTGCGCTAGCATTGGACTTTTTGCTTCTAAAAGACCTTAGTATTTTCTTCGTGAACTATGGTACTAACCAGAGCACCTACTATTTTATTATGTACCTGGTCTTTACTCTTGCAGCATTTGCATTCCAGTTTATCCGCTCCGAGGTACTACTTGAAAAGGAAAGGATAATCCTGGACACTCAAAACAGGAATAAGGCTCAGGAAGACTTGCTGTCGAAACTGTCACACCAGATCAGAACACCGCTTAGCAATATTACAGGAATACTCGACATCCTTGAATCTACAAAGCTCAATGATGAGCAGAAAGATGCTGTCAATACTATTCATGCTTCAGCCAACAACCTGGTAAGTGTTGTCAACAACCTCGTTATGGCATCATCGCTCACAATGAAGGAGAGTAACGATATAAGCAATTTCAACCTATACAATACCCTCAATAATGTGCTAAGGCTCTTCCCCTACGAAAATTATAGGGTAAGACTTAGCTTGTCGCTTGCAGCCGACATCCCCAGTCAACTGACAGGCAACAGCATCAAGATCAAGCAGATTCTCCTCAACCTTATCAACAGTATAGTCACCAGACCTACTGGAAGTGAGCCCCGCAGCATAACCATAGAGGTTAAAAAAGCTCAGGCCATGCCCGATATGGTTGAACTTATATTCAGGATTATAAGTGACTTCGTGTACAAACCAGATTCTGACAGTCACGCAAATGAGTCATTCTACAACTACCAGGATTTGCATAGACTGAATGCCGGTAAGGTCATTAATTTCCTTGACCTTGCCATTACTCAAAAGATGATAGAAAGCGACGGGCACACTCTCAACATCATTACAAATCCCAAGTATACCATCTTTGAGTTCAATGCAACTTTTGCTTCAGCCGCAGGTAGATTTACTGTATCTTCCGACCCTTATGACAAAAGAGCTGAAAACAGATTCAAGAACAGAGTTGAACTGTCTGATGCATCCATACTGCTAGTAGAGGACAACTTCAGCAACCAGCAGATTATTTGCCTGTATCTTAAAAATGAAGTCAAAAGCATTGACATAGCTTTTAATGGTAAAGAAGCTATTGATAAGTTTGGCACAGCCAAGTACGACCTTATTCTAATGGACGTACAAATGCCAATAATGGACGGATTTAAGGCTACTCAAAAGATTAGGGAACTTGAACGCACAACCAATACCAGAGTTCCTATTATTGCGGTTACTGCAAATGCATTCCCAGAAGATAAAGAACGCTGTCTGGCAGTGGGTATGGATGATTACATAAGCAAGCCATTCCAACCCGAGGATCTGCTAAAAAAGATTAAGCAATTTCTTAATAACTAACATATCTTCTGATCAAACTCTGAAGCCGAGTACCAGGATATCGTCTATCTGCTCGCTTTCTCCTCTCCATTCTTCCATCTTTTGATGGAGTATGGATTTCTGATCGTCAGCATTTAGCTTATGAATATTAAGCAACAGGTGCCTGAATCTAAGGTGCTTGAATTTCTTGTAATCGGGGCCACCAAACTGGTCAACATATCCGTCACTAAACATATAGACCATATCACCCTCGGTGGCACTGATTATATGAGTAGTATAATCAGGAACACGGCCATCCACAATCCTTCCTATTGCTATCCTGTCACCTTTATAGGACTCCAGCTTGTCCTCCCTGATAATATATATACCATTTACGGCACCGGCAAAACGAATCTCTTTTTTATCTCTATCTATCACGCAAATAGATATATCCATACCATCATTAACCGAATCAGGCTCCAATAAGTTGCTATCATTCTTACGTAATGTCTGATCCAGTTCTATGCTTAGCTTACGAAGAATCTGGGAAGGATCATCAACTTTCTGTCCGGATACTATATTTCTTAGCAGGTCAATCCCGATTATTGACATAAAGGCACCGGGGACGCCGTGACCGGTGCAGTCAACAACCGCTATAAAGATCTTTCCGTCACGTTGATGCATCCAATAGAAGTCACCACTTACAAGATCCTTTGGACGGAAATACACAAAAGCATCAGGGATTACAGTTCTGATAACCTTCTCCGTAGGTATCATCGCAGCCTGGATACGAGTAGCATAATTGATGCTATCTGTCAGGTTCTGGTTGATTCTTGATAGTATCTCCCTCTGCTCTTCTATCTTGTGCTTATCGATATTCTTTTCTTCAAGCGAACGGTTGGCCCTCTTATAATGCCTTATGCGGTAGTTGATAACCATCTGGATTACAAAAATAAGCAGCAACAAATAAAACGCATAAGCATACTTTGTCATCCACAATGGTGGAGTAATATAGATTGGAAGCTCCAGCGGCTGATTATTCCATGTAAAGTCATTGTTGGATGCCATAATACGCAACTTGTATCTGCCCGGCATCAGGTTTGACAAGGTCAGATTGTTACTTGTAGTTACAGACCTCCATTCGGTGTCATAGTTTTCGACCATCACCTTGTAGCTGTTTTTAGTCGGCTGAGTGAACTCCAATGCCGCAAAGGTCAAGTTAATCAGCAGCTGCGGCTTGTATTTTATTCTAAGTTCAGCCAGCTCTCCAAGGACTACACCCTTGCAGTCGCCTTTATTACATATCGAAATATCGGTAATGGCAATGCGTGGCCTATGAATATTGAAGCTGAGGGAATCAGGGTATACCCAGCATAGGCCATCTACTCCACCAAAGTAAATTGCCCCGTCGCTGGTGCTTAAAGCACTGCTTAGGTTGAAAAGTTGTGGTGGCACACCATCATAAATGTCGTAGTCCCGTATTGTACCTTCAGGTGAAATCATGGTTATTCCCTTACTGGAACTTACCCATATCCTCCGTTTGCCGTCGGGGATGACCGACGGCACCTTTTCATTGCGAATTGCCGGACTGGCCTCAACAACAATTGAATCTTCCCTTACTCGCGTTATCGAATAAAGTCCCGACCTGGTACCTGCCCATAGCCTTCCTGAGTTATCCAGAGCCAGTGATTGTATTTGTAAGTCTGTATTCCCACTGACTTTAAAATCAGAAAGTGGAATAATTTTCCCACTCTTGTTTTCAAAGTAAGCCAGTCCATCATCTGTTCCAATCCATATTCCTCGTGCACCATCCAGACTCATTGCAGTGATATGATCAGTCGGGAGGGTCTTGCTGCCTTCCTCGCTGAAGTAGCTGAACATCTTATGATTGTTGTAGCGATAAAGTCCGAAATGGGTGCCAAACCACATATTTCCAATGCTATCACCAAGCACAACTGTAACCGGGTTGTTTTTAAGCAAGGTGGTATAACGGTTGTCATTGACATAGTTGAATTCCGTAACCCTGTTGTAAACTGGATCGATAGTGTAAATACCGGTATTTGAACCAACCCAGATCAAGCCCTTCTCATCTTCATACATAGAGCCTACAGCGTCATCATAACTTCTGTATCTCTCTGAGTTAAGCACATAGTGGCGTACCAGGTTTCTTGACTTATCAAGCACATAGATCCCACTGTTAAGGGTTCCAAGCCACAGTCTGCCCTTGGTATCTTCATAAATAGATCGGATATTGAATGATCGCATATCAAGATTACCGGCATTATCTTTACCCAGATAGGAGAATTTCGATGGGGAAAGGTTGATTTTATAAAGACCATTGAAGCGTGTACCAACCCACAACAGATCGGAAGCATCATTGTAAAGTACGCTAATCTCACCCTGAATAAGTGGCTGGCCGTTGCCTGACTGCATATAGAGTTCATGACGCTGACCACCGCCTTTGTACATCTCGAGCCCCCTGGTGGTTCCCAGCCAGATATTACCATGGATATCGTAACTAATGGCATTGACAGATACTTTTGCTCCATAACTGCCGGAAGCCGGAACCGGCATCATATGCTTGCCTGGCTCTAACAGAAAAAGCCCGCTTTCAGCGCCAATCAGATAATGACTTCTTGATATCTGCTGTATATGATGCACCTCGTCTTGAAATACAACGGACTGGTTATCATACTTATGAAGTCGCTCAAACATTCCAGTCCTGATGCTGAAGCGGTTAATGCCGTCTTTGGTTCCTATCAGGAAGGTGGTATCGCTTTCCTCTGCTATCTGATTCCCTATATTACCTGAACGCTTAAACACATTGGAAAAGTGACCGTATGACTTGAAGCTGTCATCTGGTTCGTTGTATTTCACTAGAAAGCTCTCCATTTTGATCCACATCTCACCTGTGGGAGAAAGATAGAAATCAATTACTGTGTTTTCAGGAAGTGAACGGGGATTGCCGGAAATATGTCTGTAATGCTTGAACTTGCCTGTCTGAGAAATCAAAACTGAGATCCCCCTTCGCTTTGTCCCAATCCAGATATTACCGTTGCGATCCTCCTGAATTGCCGTGATACAGTTGCCTGCCAATGAATACTCAGGATCCCCACCGCTCTTAAGTACCTCAAAAGTATAACCGTCATATCTGTTGAGTCCGTCCTCCGTACCTATCCATAAAAAGCCCCTGCTGTCCTGAAAAATATCATTAATTGAATTGTTTGACAGGCCTTCTGATATTGTGAAATGAGAAACAGTCGGATCACCCGCATTCAGATTAAGACAGAACATAAGCATTACCGACAGTAAAAGCGATAATTTCCTGTAAAGAGTGTACACAGAATTAATTTGCAAAAACAATAACATTACCGGGTTTATACGGAGTATTCACAAAAGCGTTCCACCAAAGGCGTGAATTCTTCCTTTTTTAGACATTGAAGTATAAAGATAGCTTAATGCATCAAAAGCAAAAATCCCTGCACATAAAAATGTACAGGGACAAGTTCCCGGTTTATATCAGGCTACAACTAAATCGAGACTTTGCTGTTTGTATGAGACATCGTTATTGCTTGAATCCCACTTTTTTCATGTACCATTCAAGTGACTTGGATGACGGCCTTTCAAGTGGCTGACCGTAAATTCTGTCCCATATTAATGATGACAATACACCAAGAGACCTGGATACACCAAACAATACGGTGTAAATTGGGTGTTCGGTAATACCATAACTGGTAAGCAAGCTACCAGAGATAGCATCTACGTTTGGCCATGGATTCTTTACCTTGCCGGTACTTCTAAGTACATCGGGCACTACTTCGTAGATATTTCTTACCAGTTTGATAAGGGGAGCTTCGGGAATGTACTTATTAGCAAAGTTTAGCTGTTCGGTAAATCTCGGGTCAGTCTTGCGCAGCACAGCATGTCCGTAGCCTGGGATCACCCTGCCCTGTTTCAGCGTATTCTCTGCATATTCCCTAATCTGTTCCTTTGTAGGATTGTCCCCAATCTCTGCAATCAGTTGTTCCAACCATACCATTACTTCCTGGTTTGCCATCCCATGAAGCGGACCCGCCAGTCCGTTCATACCGGCTGCAAAGCTATAATACGGATTTGATAAAGCAGTACCCACCAGGTGGGTAGTATGTGCTGATACATTACCGCCTTCGTGGTCAGCATGCAGCACCATATAAAGTCGCATCAGACGTTTGATTTCCTCGCTGTCATAACCCATCATATGAGCAAGGTTACCTGCCCAGTCGAGTGATGGATCCATGTCTATATATTTCTCATTGTGGAAAACCCTCCTGTAAATATAAGCTGCAATTACTGGCAAGCGGCTAATCAGGTCATTCACCCCTTCATACATCGGATCCCAATAATCCTTCTTGTCCATACCTTCCATATATGCCTTACGGAAATGAGACTGGGTACTCATGGCAAGGATGGCGGTATTAAACTGAATCATAGGGTGAGCACTCTTGGGCAGGGCATTTATAACATCAAAAGCGTGACCCGGTATGTCGGCTGCGCGACGTGCCCAGTCTTTTGAAATAAAATCTACTGTTGCCCTATCAGGAATCTCGCCTAATAGCATAAGGTAGAACAAGCCCTCGGGGAGAGGCTCGCCGTCATCTTTTAATTTAGGAAGATGTTGCCTTAGTTCAGGAATGGAATAATCTCTGAAGCGTATGCCTTCCTCAGGATCCAGGGAAGAGGTATCGGTTAGCAGGGCTACTATTCCTTTCATCCCTGATATCACCTGCTCCAGGGTTACTTCCTGGATAACGTCATTCCCGTGCTCAGCAACAAGCCTTTTTAATTGTTCGGCACGCTTTGAGCCTACTTCTTTTAACTTTTGTTTTACCGGATCCATAGGTATTGATTTGATTATCTAAGGTTAATTATTTTAGCTATCTATACCTTCAGAACAGCAAAACCAAACTTTTGTTCTATTAACTGATTAATAGAATCAAAAAAACGAAAAAAGCCACCCCGCTCAGGGTGGCTTTTATAGCTATATCGCAAAAAAGTTTTACTTCTTTACTACCTTCTTGTATCCGTAGATTGCTGAATCACCAAGTTCTTCTTCGATACGGAGAAGCTGGTTGTACTTAGCCATACGGTCTGAACGGCTTAGTGAACCGGTCTTGATCTGACCGCTATTTGTAGCTACAGCGATATCGGCGATAGTAGCATCTTCAGTTTCACCTGAACGGTGTGAAGTTACTGATGTATAGCCGGCACGGTGAGCCATTTCGATTGCGTCAAGAGTTTCAGTCAAAGTACCGATTTGGTTAACCTTGATAAGGATTGAGTTTCCTGCACCAAGTTCGATACCCTTTTGCAGGTATTCAACGTTGGTTACAAACAGGTCATCACCAACAAGCTGACACTTGTCGCCGATAACTTTGGTCAGTTCAACCCAACCGTCCCAGTCATTCTCGCTGCAACCGTCTTCGATGCTGTCGATGGGGAATTTAGACACAAGTTCAGCAAGATAAGCAACCTGCTCACTTGAAGTCCTTTTCTTACCCTTTTCACCTTCAAACTTGGTATAATCGTAGATTCCGTCTTTGTAGAACTCAGAAGAAGCACAGTCAAGGCCAATTGAAACCTGACCGCCATCCTCAAGACGTCCTGGTTTGTAACCAGCAGCTTCGATAGCCTTGATGATGCTGTTAAGAGCATCTTCAGTTCCATCAAGAGCAGGCGCAAAACCACCTTCGTCACCTACTGCAGTGCTAAGGCCACGATCGTGAAGTACTTTCTTAAGTGAGTGGAAAACTTCAGCACCCATACGAAGAGCTTCTTTGAAACTCTTTGCACCTACAGGGCGAATCATAAATTCCTGAAATGCGATAGGAGCATCAGAGTGAGAACCACCATTGATAATGTTCATCATGGGAACTGGTAGAACCTTTGTGTTGGTACCACCAATGTAGCGATACAGGGGCATACCTGAATATTCAGCTGCAGCTTTTGCAACAGCAAGAGACACACCAAGGATTGCATTTGCACCCAGGTTGCTCTTAGTCTTAGTGCCGTCAAGAGCAAGCATCTTGCGGTCAATACCTACCTGATCAAGTACGTTGTGACCTATAAGAGCCTTTGCAATAACAGTATTTACATTTTCTACTGCCTTGAGCACACCTTTTCCGAGATACCTTTTCTTGTCACCATCGCGAAGTTCCAAAGCTTCGTTTTCACCAGTTGAAGCACCGGAGGGAACAGCAGCGCGACCAACGATGCCGCATTCAAGTGTAACCTCAACCTCAACGGTTGGATTGCCGCGAGAATCCAAGATCTCACGTCCGTGGATATTAGCAATTAATCCCATAGTAATAGTTATTTATAAGAAGTTATTAATTCACTCAACAAAAAGAGGATAAAGCCAAGAAGTCTTTATCCCCTTTCAAGATCATTTTCCGGAAACAGACCTTAAGCTCTGCACCTTATTATTCTTCAGATTTTTCAGCACCTGTTGCGCTTTCTGCAGCTGGTGTTGCAGCACCTTCAACCTTAGCTGTGGTAGTCTTCTTGCCTCCGCGACGGCTACGACGTGCAGTTTTCTTTTCAGCTGCCTTGCCTGTACCAAGCATGTTTTCGTTGTAGTCTACAAGCTCAATATAGCATATTTGAGCTGCATCACCCAGACGATAACCCAGCTTGAGGATTCTTGTATATCCTCCGGGGCGGTTTGCAACCTTTTGAGAAACTTCACGGAATAGTTCAGTAACAGCCTCCTTGTTTTGAAGGTAGCTGAATACAATACGACGTGAATGTGTTGTATCTTCCTTAGAGCGGTTGATCAACGGTTCCACATATTTCCTAAGTTCCTTGGCTTTTGCTACCGTGGTCTTAATTCTTTTATGCAAGATCAAGGACGATGCCATGTTTGACAGCATTGCCTTTCTGTGAGAACTGGTCCTGCCCAGATGGTTGTTTTTATTCCTATGTCTCATCGTTACTTATTCCTTGTCTAATTTATACTTAGAAATGTCCATACTGAAAGTAAGGCCCATTCCTGTCAACAAATCGTCTAATTCAGTAAGTGATTTCTTACCAAAATTCCTGAATTTCAACAGATCATTGCGGTTGTATTGTACCAACTCACCCAATGTCTCTACATCTGCTGCCTTAAGACAGTTGAGAGCTCTTACCGACAGGTCGAGGTCAACCAGCTTAGTCTTAAGCAACTGACGCATATGCAGTACTTCTTCATCAAACTCCTCATTACCGTATTTTTCATCGGTATCGAGAGTAATCTTTTCGTCTGAGAAGAGCATAAAGTGGTGTATCAGGATCTTGGCAGCCTCTTTGAGAGCATCTTTTGGGAATATAGAACCATCTGTTGTAATTTCCAACATCAGTTTCTCATAGTCTGTCTTCTGCTCAACCCTGAAGTTTTCCACCCAGTACTTTACGTTCTTGATGGGGGTAAATATTGAGTCTATGGCAATTGTGCCAAACTCCTGATCGGGTGAACGGTTCTCCTCTGCCGCAACCCATCCACGGCCCTTGGCAATGGTAAAGGTCATATTAAGATTAACTTCCGGATTCATTCTTACAATGACCAACTCAGGATTAAGAACCTTAAAATTGGACATAAAAGAATCAAAATCGCCTGCAGTCAGGACCTCTTTTCCGGATACAGTAACTGTAAACTTCTCGCTGTCACCTTCTTCTATAACTTTCTTTAGACGAATCTGCTTAAGATTAAGTATTATCTCAGTTACATCATCAACAACTCCTGGAATGTTGGAAAATTCGTGATCTACTCCTTCAATCTTAACAGTTGTGATAGCATAACCCTCCAATGACGAGAGTAAGATTCTTCTTAAGGCATTTCCAATTGTTATACCATATCCTGGTTCTAGAGGACGGAATTCAAATCTACCGAACTTGTCATCAGCCTCAAGCATGATGACCTTATCAGGTTTTTGGAACGCTAATATTGCCATAAGAATAAATTATTTAGAGTACAATTCTACAATCAACTGTTCCTTTATATTCTCAGGTATTTCAGACCTTTCAGGAGTATTCAGGAACTTACCGGTCATGCTGTTTTTGTCAAATTCCAACCAGGAATATTTGTGAACGCTTGAATTTGCGAGAGCACTGTTGATAGCTTCAAGTGATTTAGATTTCTCACGAACAGCAACAACCTGTCCCGGTTTAAGGGTATATGAAGGTATATTTACTACAGCTCCATCTACGGTAATATGACGGTGGCTTACTAATTGCCTTGCAGCTGCTCTTGAAGCTGCCAAACCCATACGGTATACAACGTTATCAAGACGAGATTCAAGAAGCACTAGCAATATCTCACCTGTAACACCAGGGTGTGCATTTGCTTTCTTGAAAAGGTTACTAAACTGCTTTTCAAGAATACCATAAGTATACTTAGCCTTTTGCTTTTCCTTAAGCTGTTGGCCATATTCACTTGTTTTTCTTCTCCTGTTATTGCCATGTTGGCCTGGAGGATAGTTCTTCTTTTCAAAACTCCTATCGGGACCATAAATAGGCTCCCCGAATTTACGTGCTATTTTAGTCTTTGGACCTGTATATCTAGCCATTCTACTAAATTTTTGATTTTAAATTTTTGATTTTAAAGATTGAATATGACAGCCGCAAGATTATTGAAGGAAGGTTCTAAAAATTATAACCCACCAGTATTCAAAATTCAAAACAAAAATTTATGGTTAATAACTAGTTGTAAAAATTATACCCTACGCCTTTTGGGAGGACGGCAACCATTGTGTGGTAGTGGAGTAACATCAACAATCTCTGCAACTTCAATACCGGATCCATGAATAGCACGAATAGCTGATTCACGTCCATTGCCAGGTCCCTTTACAAATACTTTTACCTTACGTAAGCCAAGATCGTAAGCCACTTTGGCACAATCATTGGCAGCTACTTGTGCAGCATAGGGAGTGTTCTTCTTTGAACCTCTAAATCCCATCTTACCTGCACTGGACCAAGATATCACCTGACCATTAGCATTAGTCAGGCATACGATAATGTTATTAAACGATGAATGAACGTGAGCCTGTCCTGCGGCCTCCACCTTCACTACTCTTTTCTTCTGTGTTCCTGCCTTCTTAGCCATGTTCTAATGATTATTTAGTAGCTTTCTTCTTGTTAGCAACTGTTTTCTTCTTACCCTTACGAGTACGTGCGTTGTTCTTTGTAGACTGACCACGAACCGGTAAGCCCAGACGGTGACGGATACCACGGTAGCAACCGATGTCCATCAGACGTTTGATGTTAAGTTGAATCTCAGAACGAAGCTCACCTTCGGTTTTAATGGTAGAACCAATTAACTCACGAACGGCAGTGATTTGATCATCGTTCCAGTCTTTTACCTTCATGTTTACATCAATACCAGCTTGATTAAGAAGCATAGTAGCCCTGCTACGGCCTATTCCGTAAATATAGGTCAGGGCAATCTCACCTCTTTTATTGGCTGGGATGTCTACTCCTGCAATTCTTGCCATATTCTATAATTTATCCTTGACGTTGTTTAAACTTTGGATTCTTCTTGTTTATAACATATATGCGACCTTTGCGCTTTACAATTTTACAGTCAGCGCTACGCTTCTTGACTGATGCTCTTACCTTCATAATATTATAGTATTGAGTATTTTACTTATACCTGTAACTTATCCTTCCCTTGGTAAGATCATAAGGTGACATTTCTACCTTTACCTTATCACCAGGGAGTATCTTAATATAGTGCATCCGCATCTTTCCAGATATATGCGCTGTAATTACGTGGCCATTTTCCAGCTCAACGCGAAACATCGCATTGGAAAGTGCTTCTATAATAGTACCATCTTGTTCTATTGAGGCTTGTTTAGCCATATAACTTACTCGTTTAAAATTAAGACTGCAAAGTTAATACTTCTTCAACAAATTTAAAACTGGAAAGAACATCACAAGTATTTTTCCCAACGGCAACTGTATGTTCAAAATGCGCTGAAACCTTGTGATCAGCGGTTCTGATGGTCCATTGGTCATCCTCCATATAAATTTGTCTTTTGCCAAGATTTATCATCGGCTCTATTGCAATCACCATCCCTTTTCTCAGTTTGATGCCATTGCCACGTCTGCCGTAATTGGGAACTTCAGGCTCTTCATGAAGATTGCGACCCACACCATGGCCTACCATCTCCCTTACAACCGAATACCCTCTTGACTCACAGTATTCTTGAACAGCATAGCCTATATCGCCAATTCTGTTGCCCTCAACAGCTTTTTCGATGCCCTTAAAAAGTGACTCCTTAGTTGCCTGAAGCAATGCCTTAATCTCAGGTAGAACCTCACCAACCTCAAAGGTATAGGCGCTGTCTCCATAAAAACCATTAAGCTTAACCCCACAGTCAACAGAGATTATATCTCCTTCCTTTAACGGTTTGTTATTGGGTATCCCATGTACTACCTGATCATTGACCGAGGTGCATAGTGAATTGGGGAATCCGTTGTAATTCAAAAACGCCGGTTCTCCACCATTATCCCGTATAAAGGTTTCTGCGATCTTATCAAGCTCAAGAGTTGTCACTCCAGGCCTGATAACCCTGGCTACTTCTGCCAGTGTTCTTGCTACAAGCAGATTGCTCTGCCGTATCAATTCGATCTCTTCGTCACTTTTTAAGTATATCATCTTCTCTCAATAGCAACAAACTAGTAAGTAGCAGATCCTCCTCCGCTACGTCCCTTAATCCTACCTGATTTCAACAACCCGTCATAGTGACGCATCAGAAGGTGACTTTCTATTTGCTGCAAGGTATCCAATACTACACCAACAAGGATAAGCAGTGAGGTACCTCCATAAAACTGGGCAAAGTTGGGATCAACACCTGCCATTTGTGCAAAGGCAGGAAGTATAGCAACCAAAGCCAGGAAAATAGAACCCGGTAGGGTAATTTTTGACATTACCGAATCAAGGAATTCAACAGTCTTCTTACCTGGTTTAATTCCAGGAATAAAACCACCGTTACGTTTCATATCATCAGCCATCTGAGTGGGATTGATAGTAATGGCAGTATAGAAATAGGTGAATAAAATGATTAGCAATGCAAATACAAAGTTGTACCAGAAACCTGTGTAGTTAGAGAATACCGCAGCAAACCCTGTAGCTGACTCACTTTGAACATATCCGGCAAATACCATGGGTATGAACATAATAGCCTGAGCAAAGATTATAGGCATAACACCAGCAGCATTAACCTTTAATGGAATATACTGACGAACACCGCCATACTGCTTATTTCCAACAATTCTCTTGGCATACTGTACGGGAACCCTGCGTGTACCTTGTACCAACAGAATAGCACCTTCAAATATGAAGAACAGAACTACAATTTCGATCAGCAGCATTAAGAAGCCACCGCCTTCTTCCAGTCTTGAAACCAGTTCGGCCAACAATGCAAACGGCAACCTTGATATAATACCTACCATGATGATAAGCGAAATTCCGTTGCCAATACCCTTATCGGTTATCCTTTCACCCAGCCACATTACAAACATACTACCAGCGGTAAGTATGATTGTGGAGCTCACAGTGAATAGCCATCCTGAAGTGATAAATGCAGATTCAGGCAGTTGCATATGCAGGTTTGCAATGTAACCGGGTGCCTGGAACAGCAAAATTAACACCGTCAGATACCTTGTTATCTGGTTGATCTTCCTACGACCACTCTCACCTTCACGCATCATGCGTTGAAAGTAGGGAACTGCTATACCAAGCAGCTGGATAAAGATGGATGCAGAAATGTAGGGCATGATACCAAGTGCCATAATTGAAGCATTGGCAAAGGCACCTCCCGAAAACATATTAAGCAAACCCATTACCCCTGAACTGGTCTGATCAACAAGATTAGACAGCTGTGTCGGATCAATACCGGGCAAAACAACTTTTGAGCCCAGACGATAGATCACAACCAGTCCCAGAGTGGTTAGTATTCGACTCCTGAGATCATCGATTTTCCAGATATTTCGGATGGTTTCGATAAGTTTCATGTCTTTTCAATAGATTATAAGCTCTTGGCCCTGCCGGCTACTGCCGACAGGGCTTCAAGATCATAGTTTCACAACAGTTCCCTGTGCTGCTTCAATTGCAGCTACAGCTGATTTTGAGAATGCATGCGCTTTAACTTCTAACTTAGCGCTAAGAGTGCCTTTTCCAAGGATCTTGATAAGGGCGTTCTTGCTTACTAAACCAGCTTCAATAAGGTTTTGCGGATCAATAACAGTCCAACCGAACTTATCAACCAGGCCTTGCAGAACACCAAGGTTAATAGCCTTATATTCAACACGGTTGATATTTTTGAATCCGAATTTGGGAACTCGTCTTTGAAGTGGCATCTGACCACCTTCAAATCCGATCTTTATTTTATAACCTGAGCGGGATTTGGCTCCCTTATGACCACGTGTAGAAGTACCACCGTGTCCGGAACCTTGTCCACGACCTATTCTCTTAGTATAGTGAGTAGATCCTGCGGCAGGTTTTAACTCATTAAGTTTCATAACTTTACAATTAACGTCGTTAGATTCTACTTTTCAACTTTCACAAGGTGTCTTACAGTTTCCACCATTCCCAGGATACTTGGGGTATCCTCATGTTCAACGGTGGCATTCATCTTTCTCAAGCCAAGGGCTTCAAGAGTTCTCTTCTGAGTTTTGTTGCACCTTATCTTGCTGCGAACCTGAGTTATCTTGATCTTTGCCATAATTTCACAAATTAACCGTTAAACACTTTATCCAGGGCAACACCTCTGTGCTGAGCAACAGTAGCTGCATCGCGCAATTCGCATAGAGCTTCCATAGTAGCTTTAACGAGGTTGTGCGGGTTGGAAGATCCCTTTGACTTTGCAAGTACGTCTTTTATACCTGCGCTCTCAAGCACGGCACGCATCGCACCACCGGCTACAAGACCGGTACCACTTGATGCAGGCTTGAGGAATACTTTAGCACCACCAAACTTTGCATACTGCTCGTGAGGTATAGTTCCGTTGATTACTGGTACCTTAACAAGATTCTTCTTGGCGGCCTCCATTCCTTTAGCTATGGCGGTTGTAACCTCATTGGCTTTACCCAGTCCCCATCCTACAATGCCATTCTCATTACCTACAACGACAATGGCGGAAAAGCTGAAGGTTCTACCCCCTTTAGTTACTTTGGTAACGCGATTGATGGCTACTAACCTGTCCTTCAGTTCAAGGTCGTTAGTTGTACGAACTCTCTTTGTATTTACTGCCATAATGTATTAAAATTTAAGGCCTGCCTCGCGAGCAGCGTCCGCTAATTGTTTTACTCTACCATGATACAGATAACCGTTACGGTCAAATATAACCGCCTCGATGCCGGCTGTCCTGGCTTTTTCAGCAATTGCCTTGCCAACAAGAGCAGCTTGTTCTGTCTTGGTCACTTTCTGTGAAGCTATCTCTTTTTCGAGAGATGAAGCTGATACTAAGGTTTTTCCTTCCTTATCATTGATCAGTTGAACCGAGATCTGCTTGTTGCTTCTGTATACCGTCATCCTTGGCCTCTCAGCTGTTCCGAGAATCTTGCTTCGGATGCGTACCTTTATTTTGTTCCGTCTTTCTAATTTCGATAAAGTCATAACACTAACATTTAATCAAATTAAACTTTTGCGCTCTTACCTGCCTTGCGTCTGATCTCTTCACCAACGAAGCGAATACCCTTACCATTGTATGGTTCAGGCCTACGCAATGAACGGATCTTGGCACAAACTTGACCTAATAACTGTTTGTCAGTGGATTCAAGTGTTATTATCGGATTACTTTTCCGGTCGGTGACAGCTTCAACTTTGATCTCTTTTGGCAACTCCATAACAATTGGGTGAGAATAACCCAATGAGAGTTCCAGCAACTGACCGTTGGAAGTTGCACGATAACCAACTCCAACAAGCTCCATTTTCTTAACATAGCCTTGAGAAACTCCAACAATCATGTTGTTGATAAGAGATCTGTATAGACCATGAAGAGAACGGTGTCCTTTCTCATCACTTGGACGTGTCAATGTGATAACACCGTCAGTGATATCTATTTGTATATCGGGATTAATATTCTGAGCTAACTCTCCTTTAGGGCCCTTAACGGTAACCACATTATCCTTGATTGTTACGCTTACTCCCGCAGGTATATGTATGGGTAATTTTCCTATCCTAGACATAACTTATCTCCTTATTAATAAACGTAACACAATACTTCACCACCAACTTTTTGCATTCTAGCCTCTTTGTCGGTCATAACGCCCTGAGAGGTGGATAAGATGGCTATTCCAAGGCCGTTGAGGACACGGGGAACAGTTCTGTAGCCTGTATACTTCCTTAAACCAGGGGTTGAAACGCGCTTCATGCTCTTAATAGCAGGAGCCTTAGAAATCGGATCGTACTTGAGGGCAATCTTTATAATGCCCTGTTTTCCGTCTTCGATAAACTTGTAGTTGAGGATATAACCCTTCTCGAAAAGAATTTTGGTCATCTCTCTCTTAAGGTTGGAGCCTGGTATCTCCACAACCTTATGGCGCGCCATGATGGCATTCCTGATTCTGGTCAGGAAATCCGAAATTGGATCTGTCATATTTCTAATAAGTTTAAATTGATCCCGACACCCGGGACAATATTTAACACTTACCAGTTGGTTACTACCAACTGGCCTTTTTAACTCCCGGAATCAAACCGGCAGCAGCCATTTCCCTGAAAGTGATACGGCTGATACCAAACTGACGCATATAACCCTTAGGCCTTCCGGTAAGACTGCAACGGTTATGCAGACGTACAGCCGAAGAGTTTCTTGGAAGCTTTTGCAATCCTACATAATCTCCTTCTGCTTTCAGTCTGGCGCGCTTTTCAGCGTATTTTGCAACTAACTTTGCCCTCTTCACTTCACGGGCCTTCATTGATTCTTTTGCCATACTAATTAGTTCTTTTTGAGGTTTTTAAACGGCAAACCGAATTCACGTAGAAGGGCATAGGCTTCCTCATCAGTTTTTCCGGTGGTCACAAAGGTAATATTCATACCCATAATCTTATTGACATTGTCAATATTTATTTCCGGAAAAATGATCTGTTCGGTTATACCCAGGGTATAGTTACCCTTTCCGTCTAATTTACTGTTAATACCCTTGAAGTCACGGATACGAGGTAAAGCCACACGCACCAGCCTTTCAAGGAATTCGTACATCATATCACTCCTGAGAGTAACCTTTGCACCAATAGGCATTCCCTTCCTAAGTTTGAAGTTTGAAATATCCTTCTTAGAATAACAGGGAACAGCCTTTTGTCCTGTAATAGCTGTAAGCTCATTGACTGATATCTCGATCAGTTTCTTGTCAGCCACGGCCGAACCAACACCTTGGTTGATTACGATTTTTTCCAAACGTGGCACTTGCATGATGCTTTTGTATCCAAACTCTTTAATAAGAGCAGGCACTATCTCATCTGAATACTTGGTCTTTAAACTTGGCGTGTAGCTCATTACTTGATCTCCTCTCCTGACTTTTTAGAATAACGAACCAATTTACCATTCTCGTCTACTCTGCGTCCGATACGGGTAGCTTTACCAGTCTTCGGATCCTTCAGGTTAAGATTTGAGATATGGATGGGGGCTTCTTTCTTAATGATGCCTCCCTGTGGATTCTGTGCGTTCGGTTTGGTGTGTTTGCTCACCATGTTGACGCCTTCCACGATAGCGCGTTCCTTATCAGGAAACACTTCCAAAACGCGGCCTTCCTGGCCTTTGGAGGTACCTGAATTGACTATCACTATATCTCCTTTTTTTATGTGCAGTTTTCCCATTTCTCTTAGAATCTTTAAAGATTATAGTACTTCCGGCGCCAGGGACACAATCTTCATGTACCTTTCACGCAGTTCACGTGGTACTGGACCGAAGATACGGGTACCGCGAATTTCACCGGCATTATTCAATAGTACGCAGGCATTGTCATCGAAGCGGATATATGATCCATCCGGCCTTCTAACAGCCCTCTTGGTACGTACCACAACTGCCTTACTTACTGTTCCCTTCTTCATATCTGATGAAGGAACGGCATATTTTACTGTTACCACAATACGGTCACCAACAGATGCATATCTGCGGGCGGTACCACCAAGTACGCGTATGCAAAGAACTTCTTTTGCACCGCTATTGTCGGCAACATTCAGTCTGGATTCTTGCTGTATCATGTTTACTTAGCTCTTTCTATGATTTCAACTAATCTCCAACGCTTTGATTTGCTCAAGGGACGTGTCTCCATAATTCTTACGGTATCCCCTTCATGGCATTCGTTATTCTCGTCGTGTGCGTAAAATTTCTTGGTCTTCTTCATGAACTTACCATAGATAGGGTGTTTTTCACGAACAACCACACTTACGACAGCGGTTTTATCCATCTTCTCGCTCACGACTACGCCAACACGTTCTTTTCTTACGTTTCTCTTTGTTTCCATCGTTTTACCTGTTTTCGTTTTTTTGTTTCTGACTCAGAACGGTCAGCATACGTGCTATATTTCTACGAGTCTGTCTAATCTTGATTGGATTATCCAGAGGAGAGATATGATGGTTGAGTTTCAAACGTACCAGCTCTGCCTTTTCAGCTTCAATTCTTTCCTGAATGTCGCTGATGCTCATTTCGCGTATTTCTGTAGTTTTCATCCCTTACTCATTTGTAGATTCAACATAGTCTCTCCTTACCACAAACTTAGTGGTAACAGGTAGCTTTTGCGCAGCCAGTCGCAATGCTTCCTTAGCTGTTTCATAGGGCACTCCATCGCATTCGATGATAATACGTCCTGGAGTAACAGGAGCCACAAATCCTTCAGGTGAACCCTTACCTTTACCCATACGTACTTCTGCAGGCTTCTTGGTAATAGGTTTATCCGGGAAGATACGAATCCAGATCTGACCCTGACGTTGCATATAACGTGTTACGGCAACACGAGCCGCTTCAATTTGGCGGCCGGTAATCCACTTGCTTTGCAGTGATTTGATACCGAAGGATCCAAAGGCTAGTTCATACCCGCGTTGGGCATTCCCCTTCATCTTTCCTTTCTGCTGCCTTCTGTATTTAACTTTTTTTGGTTGTAACATCTTTCAGTTCTATTAAAGATTAATAGATGATCACTTTCTTTTCTTTCTGAAGCCTCTTTCATTACCACCACCGGCATGTCTGCGACCACCTTGGTTACCTGATTCGGCTACTGTAAAGTTGGGAGACAAATCGGGTTTACCGTAAATCTCACCCTTACAGATCCACACCTTAATACCGATCAAACCGGTTTTTGTGAGAGCTTCGCTTCGTGCATAATCAATATCAGCACGGAAGGTATGGAGAGGAATACGACCTTCCTTGTAGGTTTCAGAACGAGCCATTTCAGCACCGTTAAGACGGCCTGAGATTTGGATCTTGATTCCTTCAGCACCCATCCTCATAGTAGAAGCTATTGCCATCTTGATTGCACGACGATAAGCCACACGGCCTTCAAGCTGACGAGCTACGTTATTAGCTACGATGATAGCATCCACTTCAGGGCGCTTAACTTCGAAGATATTGATTTGTACTTCCTTGTCAGTGATCTTCTTAAGCTCTTCCTTCAGTTTGTCTACTTCCTGACCACCTTTACCAATGATGATACCTGGACGGGCAGTATAAACTGTAATAGTTATCAACTTAAGAGTACGTTCAATGATGATACGCGAAATGCTGGCCTTGGCCAAACGCGCGTTCAGATACTTACGGATCTTAGAATCCTCCAGCAATTTCTCGCCGTAGTTCTTTCCGCCATACCAGTTGGAATCCCATCCGCGGATAATTCCTAACCTGTTACTTATTGGATTTACTTTTTGTCCCATTGCCTTTTAAATTTCCTGATTTTGAATCTTTTCTCTGCTATCCACAAGGATGGTCACATGATTGGATCTTTTACGGATCCTGTGTGCACGACCTTGGGGAGCTGGTCTCAAACGCTTAAGTATGCGTCCTGAATCTACAGATGCTTCCTTTACATAGAGGCTTGCATCTTCGATACGTTGACCTTCATTCTTCTCTTTCCAGTTGGCAATTGCAGACAATAGAAGTTTCTCAACGTTGCGTGAAGCTTCCTTTGTAGAGAACTTAAGTATATCCAGTGCCAGGTTTACATCCTTGCCACGAATCTGATCCACAACCAAACGCATTTTTCTGGGAGAGGTGGGGACATTTCGAAGCTTGGCATATGCCAGATTCTTCCTGGTCTCTTTTCGTTTTTCTGCTGTTATTCTTTTTCTTGCACCCATTTTCTTTGCATTAAAGGTATTATAACACTAATAGGCCATTAACGATTCTTGCTGCCTCCGTGACCGCGGAAGGTCCGGGTCGGCGCAAATTCTCCCAGTTTATGACCAACCATGTTTTCGGTAATGTAAACAGGTATGAATTTGTTACCATTGTGTACAGCTATAGTATGTCCCACAAATTCAGGTGAGATCATAGAAGCTCTGGCCCAGGTCTTAATTACTGCCTTCTTGCCGGAATCATTCATGGTAAAAACCTTGCGCTCCAGCTTATAATCTATATAAGGACCTTTTTTTAACGATCTGCTCATAATCGAATTTTAATTAACCGGTTACTACTTTTTCCTTTCAAGTATATACTTACTTGAAGCTTTCTTAGGCTTACGGGTCTTATATCCCTTAGCCAATAATCCCTTGCGTGAGCGTGGGTGACCTCCTGAAGCACGTCCTTCACCACCACCCATTGGGTGATCCACGGGGTTCATAGCGACACCACGGGTGCGAGGACGACGTCCAAGCCATCTGCTTCTACCTGCCTTACCCGACTTTTCAAGTGCGTGGTCAGAGTTACCAACAGCACCGACAGTAGCACGACAGGTTGTAAGTACCATCCTGGATTCACCGGAAGGAAGACGTAATACAACATACTTCCCTTCACGAGCAGATAATTGAGCAAAAGTTCCGGCACTGCGTGCCATAGCTCCGCCCTTGCCAGGGTACAGTTCAATGTTATGAACAATGGTTCCCAAAGGTATCTCTCCCAAAGGAAGAGAGTTGCCAATTTCGGGTGCAATACTTGAACCCGAAAGTACCTGCTGACCTACCTGCAAACCATTTGGTGCAAGTATGTAGCGTTTTTCTCCGTCTGCATAAACCAGCAAAGCAATTCTAGAACTTCTGTTTGGGTCGTACTGAATTGATTCTACTGTAGCAGGTACACCGTCTTTATTTCTCTTAAAGTCGATTACACGATACTTCCTTTTGTGGCCGCCTCCGATGTAACGCATGGTCATCTTACCGGTGTTGTTACGACCACCGGTCTTTTTAATAGGCCTCAACAAGGATTTCTCTGGTACAGATGATGTAATCGAGTCAAATGCACCAATAATCTTGTGTCTCTGCCCCGGTGTTACGGGCTTTAGCTTTCTTACTGCCATCTTAATTAAATATTGCTATAAAAATCAATTTTATCTCCATCTGCCAAAGTGACAACAGCTTTCTTGAATGAAGATGTAGCACCTTCAATAATTCCGCTTTTGGTATACCTTGTCTTCTTCTTGCCGGCATACCTCATTGTATTGACTTCAGCAACAGTAACATTATACATTTCCTCAACAGCCTTCTTGATCTGGAGCTTGTTTGCATCCTTCTTCACAACAAAGCCATACCTGTTCAGAGCCTCGCCCTGATGGGTCATCTTTTCGGTAACTATCGGTTTTATGATGATATCCATGACTGACCTCCTTATTTATTTAAAAGTTTACCGATCTGCTCAACAGAGCTCTCTGTCAGAACCAGACGATGAGCTTTCATAATGCTATAGGTATTAAGCCCGGATGCAACAGCAACCTCGGTCCTGGGCAAATTGCGGGCTGACAGATAAATATTGCGGTCGCCTTCGCTCAGAACCAGCAGTGAACGCTTGTCATCAATCTTAAGATTCTTGCGGATTGCATTAAACTCCTTAGTCTTTGGAGTTTCCATTCCGAAATCTTCAACAACAATGATTTCGTTGTTTACTGCCTTATATGACAAAGCAGACATACGTGCAAGTTGCTTTAGCTTCTTATTAAGTTTGAAGCTATAGTTTCTCGGACGAGGACCAAATATACGACCTCCTCCTCTGAAAATAGGGCTCAACACGCTACCGGCACGGGCTGTACCAGTACCTTTCTGCTTCTTGATCTTACGTGTACTACCGGCAACTTCGTTCCTTTCCTTTGCCTTGTGAGTTCCCTGACGCTGGTTAGCCAAATACTGTTTTACGTCCAGATAAATGGCATGATCGTTGGGCTCTAGTGCAAAAATTGAATCAGGTAACTCAATCTTGCGTCCGGTATCTTCTCCTTTTATATTTACTATGTTCAGTTCCATTACATTTCAATAATTAGATATGAACCATTAGCGCCCGGCACCGATCCTTTAACTACAATCAGATTGTTCTCGGGAATCACTTTTAACACTCTCAAATTCTCAACCTTAACGCGGTCACCGCCGGCACGACCTGCCATTTTCATACCCTTGAATACTCTTGAAGGGAAAGAAGAAGCACCCAATGAACCCGGTGCACGACCACGGTTATGCTGACCGTGAGTCTGACCACCCACACCTCCAAAACCATGGCGTTTTACAACACCCTGGAATCCTTTTCCTTTGGAGATTCCGGTAATGTCTACAAAAGTATCTTCTGTAAACAGGTCAACAGTTACTACATCACCTAGTTTGAACTCTTTATCAAAATCGCTGAATTCAACCAGTTTGGCCTTTGGCGTGCTACCTGCCTTCTGGAAATGTCCCATCATAGGCTTAGAGGTACTCTTTTCACGCTTTTCGTCGAACGCAAGCTGGATGGCTTCATAACCATCCTGTTCTACAGTTTTAACCTGAGTTACGACGCAAGGGCCAGCTTCGATAACAGTGCATGGTACATTCTTACCCTCGGCACTGAAAACGGAAGTCATTCCGATTTTTTTTCCAATTAGTCCTGGCATTGCATTTAATTTAACAAATTAACATCAAACCTTAATCTCTACTTCAACTCCACTGGGAAGTTCAAGTTTCATCAACGCGTCAATAGTCTTCGCAGTAGAGCTGTAAATGTCAATCAGTCTCTTGTATGAGCAGAGTTGAAATTGCTCCCTGGATTTCTTATTAACGAATGTGGAACGTAAAACAGTGAATACCTTCTTGTGAGTGGGAAGCGGAATAGGTCCGCTTACCACTGCACCGGTACTCTTTACAGTTTTTACAATCTTTTCGGCAGACTTGTCCACCAAATTATGATCGTATGATTTTAGCTTAATTCTTATTTTTTGGTTCATAGCTTATTTATGCGAACAAGTTCTTATAATAATTCTACCTGACCTTTAGCTTCTTTTACCACGTCCATAGCAAGAGATCTGGACATTTCCTCGTAGTGAGAGAACTCCATTGAGGAAGTTGCACGACCTGATGAAATAGTACGCAAAGCAGTAACATAGCCGAACATCTCAGACAGAGGTACACGAGCCTTAACAACTCTTGCTCCTGCCTTTGATTCCATACCTTCAACTTGTCCTCTGCGCTTGTTAAAATCGGCAATGATATCACCCATATACTCTTCGGGAGTTACTACTTCAACCCTCATAATAGGTTCAAGCATTCGTGGTGAAGCCTTGGCACAAGCTGAACGGAAAGCTTGACGGGCACAGATTTCGAATGACAACTGGTCTGAGTCAACCGGGTGGAATGAACCGTCAAGAAGTTCCACCTTTAGGTTGTCAACTGGATAACCAGCCAATACACCATTGAGCATTGCAGTTTTAAACCCCTTCTCAACTGATGGTACGAATTCCTTAGGAATATTACCACCCTTAACAAGGTCAACAAACTGAAGTCCGGTATGGCCTTCATCAATTGGGCTAATCCTAACGATGATATCAGCAAACTTACCACGACCACCGGTTTGCTTCTTAAACACTTCGCGGTGTTCAACAGAAGCACCAATAGCTTCCTTGTAGTTAACTTGCGGACGACCTTGATTACACTCAACCTTAAACTCACGTTTCAGACGGTCGAGGATAACCTCAAGGTGAAGCTCTCCCATACCGCTGATTACAGTTTGTCCACTGTCTGGATCCATCTGTACACGGAAAGTTGGGTCTTCTTCAGCAAGCTTGCTCAGTGCATTGCTCAACTTGTCCATATCCTTTTGGCTCTTAGGCTCAACAGAGATACCGATAACTGGATCGGGAAAGTCCATTGATTCAAGAACTATAGGATGGTTTTCATCGCAAAGAGTATCACCTGTACGAATATCCTTAAATCCCACACCAGCACAGATATCACCGGCAGATACACTGTCGATAGCTACCTGTCTGTTGGATTGCATCTGATACAGACGTGAGATACGCTCTTTCCTGTTGCTCCTGGTATTATAAATATATGATCCTGAATCAAGCTTACCAGAATATACACGCACATAAGCCAGACGACCTACAAACGGGTCAGTAGCGATCTTAAATGCAAGTGCAGTAAATGGAGCTTCTTCTGTCTGCTCACGACCTTCTTCCTTTTCAGTATCAGGATTAATACCCCTGATATCAGGTACGTCAGTTGGAGCAGGTAGGAAACGGATAACACCGTCAAGCAGGCGTTGCACACCCTTGTTACGGAATGCAGAACCGCACATAACAGGAACGATCTTAAGATCGATTGCGGCCTTACGTATTACAGTAATAAGCTGTTCTGGGGTGATTGAATCCGGATCATCAAAGAATCTTTCCAACAATTCATCATCGTACTCGGCAACTGCTTCAACCAGCTTACCGCGCCATTCAGCTACTTCGTCAACCATATCAGCCGGGATGTCCTCAAGTTCGTAACGTTGACCAAGAACATCATCGTCATACCAAATTATAGCCTTGTTGTCAATAAGGTCAACAACGCCTCTGAATGTTTCTTCGGCACCGATAGGTATTTGAACAGGAACAGGGTTAGCACCCAGGATTTCCTGTATCTGACGAACTACTTCATAAAAGTTTGCACCCGAACGGTCCATCTTGTTGACAAAACCGATACGGGGTACATTGTACTTGTCGGCCTGACGCCAAACAGTTTCAGACTGAGGTTCAACACCACCTACTGCGCAGAAAAGTGCAACAGCACCGTCCAATACGCGAAGAGAACGTTCAACTTCAACAGTGAAGTCAACGTGACCTGGGGTGTCAATTATATTGATCTGATATTCCTCGTTATTATATTTCCAACGGGTTGTAATAGCTGCTGAAGTGATGGTGATACCTCTCTCCTGCTCTTGTTCCATCCAGTCCATAACGGCCGAACCGTCGTGGGTTTCACCGATCTTATGGGTTAATCCTGTATAAAACAAAATACGCTCGGTAGTTGTAGTCTTACCGGCGTCGATGTGAGCCATAATCCCGATATTCCTTAAATGCTTTAGATCCTTTGCCATTAGATTCTCTTTCTAAAAATTAAAACCTGAAGTGGGCAAATGCTCGGTTAGCTTCTGCCATCTTATGCATATCTTCCTTCTTCTTAAATGCGCCACCTTCCTGGTTGTATGCGGCAATGATCTCAGCTGACAGCTTTTCTGCCATTGACTTACCACTTCTCTTACGCGCAAAGAGAATCAAATTCTTCATACTGATGGATACCTTACGCTCCGGCCTGATTTCGGTGGGAACCTGGAAAGTTGCACCTCCAACACGGCGGCTCTTAACCTCTACATTAGGAGTAATATTCTCAAGAGCTTTCTTCCAGATTTCAAGAGGACTCTTTCCTTCTTTCTCTGTCTTTTCTTTTACAACATCAAGTGCAGAGTAAAAAATCGAATATGCAATCGATTTCTTTCCATCGTACATCAGGTTGTTAACAAACTGTGTTACCAAAGTATCATTGTACTTTGGATCGGGTAGTAATACCCTCTTTTTTGGTTTACTTTTCCTCATTCTTCTTTTTGTTTATCAGCTTCGATTACTGGCTGTATTCAACTCTTCAACGGCGCCGGGCCATTTACTCAACCCAAATACTCCAATAAACAAAAAACTGTCAGTTAGTTAATTACTTCTTCTTCGGACGCTTAGTTCCATACTTTGAACGGCTCTTGGCACGACCATCTACTCCGGATGCATCAAGTGCTCCACGAACTAAGTGGTAACGTACACCTGGAAGGTCCTTTACACGACCACCGCGAACAAGCACGATTGAGTGCTCTTGCAGGTTGTGTCCTTCTCCCGGAATGTAAGCATTAACCTCCTTGCCGTTGGTAAGACGTACCCTGGCCACCTTACGCATAGCCGAGTTCGGCTTCTTTGGTGTAGTGGTGTACACACGTACACAAACCCCACGGCGCTGAGGACATGAGTCCAGGGCCGGCGATTTGCTCTTGTACTGAATCCTTTCGCGTCCTTTCCTTACTAATTGTTGAATTGTTGGCATATAAAATTAAATTTAACTAAAAACACTTCAGATAAATGGGTTGCAAAGGTATGCTTTTTAACCTTAAATTCCCATTGATTCTCAAATATTTTCGCATTTTTCGACAAAAAAGCGGTGCAAAATTAGTAAAATATGCGACAAATAAAAACGCTTGCATATTATTTTATTGCATAACTAATTAAATCTCTGAAACAAGCAGCGGCCCCGGCCGGGGTCGCTGCAACTCTAAAATGACATTGGGAGTTTTTTTTTGAGTACCCTGAGGTGAATAATTATATATTTGCTGCTCAATCATAAACTTGAAATTATGGCTAAAGCTTATGTATTTCCCGGTCAGGGAGCTCAATTCGTAGGCATGGGCAAGGACCTGTACGAACAGGTGCCCCAGGCAGCTGAAATGTTCGAAAAGGCCAATGAAATCCTGGGTTTCAGGATTACCGACCTGATGTTTGAAGGTACTGAGGAGGACCTTCGGCAAACCAAGGTTACCCAACCGGCAATCTTCCTTCATTCAGTTATTCTTGCTCTTACTCAAGGTGACAAATTCAAACCTGATATGACTGCAGGTCATTCATTGGGAGAGTTTTCAGCCCTTGTTGCAGCGGGTGCGCTGTCATTTGAAGACGGACTCCGTCTTGTTTCACAAAGGGCTCAGGCCATGCAAAAGGCTTGCGAACTTGAACCATCGACTATGGCTGCTATAGTAGGTCTCGACGACAAAATAGTTGAGGATGCCTGCGCTGAAATTGATGCCGTAGTGGTACCGGCCAATTACAACTGCCCTGGTCAGTTGGTAATCTCCGGCTCAATAGAAGGTGTTGACAAAGCCTGTGAAAAGCTCACTGCTCTTGGCGCAAAGAGGGCGCTGAAACTGTCTGTTGGTGGGGCTTTCCACTCTCCACTTATGGAACCAGCAAGGGCTCAACTGGCAGAGGCTATCGAAAAGACCGAGATAAAAAAGCCTATTTGTCCGGTATATCAAAATGTGTCAGCACAACCATTTACTGATCCGGCCAAGATTAAGGAAAACCTGATAGCACAACTTACAGCCCCTGTGAAGTGGACTCAGACAGTCCAAAACATGCTGGCTGACGGTGCTACTCACTTTACTGAAATCGGTCCCGGAAAGGTGCTTACAGGTCTTATCAAAAAGATTGACCGTAACGCTGAATGTGAAAACATCGGTTCTCTGTAAAGTGAGCCTCCTACAGATACAAGACAGGGTGCCCCCGGCGGGACACCCTGTTTTATTTTAGTAAAACTAAAGACCTCTAATAAGAACCTGATTTTTCAGAACTACAGTATTTTCATACAGCAATAGGAGGTTCCATTAACTCTGTGTCGCCAGATGGTCCTGGTTCTGATCTGTGCGCGAGGCTTAAATATCCTGATTGGTACTACCCTGACTAGATAAGGAAGTGGAAGAGGTCAGGTGAATCATTTACATGGGTGTAGTTGATTCTGTACTCATCCATCCTTTTCACAAGGGAGTAGTAATCCTGCCTTGACCTGGTTTCGATGCCAACAAGAGCCGGACCATTTTCCCTGCTATTTTTCCTTATATACTCAAACCTGGTAATATCATCTTCAGGCCCCAGTACGTGGTTGACAAAATCCCTGAGAGCCCCTGACCTTTGAGGGAATCGAATTATAAAGTAGTGCTTCAGCCCCTCGTAAAGCAAAGAACGTTCCTTAATTTCCTCTGTACGGGTTATATCATTGTTACCACCACTTATTATACAAATTACATTCTTACCCTTGATCTGGTCAGCATAGAGGTCAAGAGCGGCAACACTCAGAGCTCCTGCTGGTTCTACAACTATTGCAGATTCATTATACAATTGCAGGATGCTTGTACAAACCTTGCCCTCGGGAACAAGCAACATATCATCTATAACCTCGCTGGCAATCTTGAAGTTTAGTTCACCAATAGTAGCTACAGCCGCACCATCGACAAACTTTTCAAACTTCTCAAGGGTTACCCTGCGACCTTCCTTTAATGACCGGGTCATTGAAGGAGCTCCTTCGGGCTCAACACCAATAATTCTTGTCGACGGACTGTGAATGCGCAGGTAAGAACCCAGTCCGGCAATTAATCCTCCACCACCAACAGGGATAAAAATCATATCCAGGGGAACCTTGATCTGCTCCATAATTTCAATACCCATGGTCCCCTGTCCGGCAATTACCATAGTATCATCGAAAGGGTGGATAAAGACGGAACCTGACTCACGGCAATCCTCCATTGCAGCATGATAAGCCTCATCATAGGTGTCTCCTGTTAGAATGATTTCAATGTGGTCACGACCGAACATCCTAACCTGCTTTACCTTCTGCTTGGGAGTTGTAGTGGGCATAAAAATCCTCCCCTTTATATTAATGTGGTTACAAGCATAAGCAACACCCTGGGCATGATTACCTGCACTTGCACAAACCACACCCTTATGTCTGTCTTCATCGCTCAGGGATGCAATCTTATAATATGCTCCCCTGATCTTGTAAGACCTAACCATTTGCTGGTCTTCCCTCTTCAAATAAATATTGGCCGAGTATCTCTCTGATAGAATCTCACTCTTCTGCAAAGGGGTCTTTTCCACAACTCCCTTTATGCAATTATAGGCAGCCAATATCTCATTAATTGCTATCATAGCTTATAAATTTTAAGTCTCTCAAAACACTCCCAAAACCCTCTTATGAAAGCACACAACCCTCATACAGGTGCAGTTTCATGAAAATTCAAATTCTAAATAAACAAATCGCCCAACAAATTCAAAAGATTTTGCTTTCAAAATGAAAGACAAACCCAAATTATTGTCCGTATACGAACATATATTATCCGTTAGCGCACATTAAATACAAATCATCAAGGATCTATTCACTTGATTATATGCACTTTAAAAAATCGGCACGGCTATTGATAATCTATAAGTGCAACAATAGTCAATAAACTCAATTTAGTAACCATTAAAACTTAAATACTATGAAACGTTCAAACATCATCTCCACTCTTTGCGTAGGTCTTTTCCTAATGTTGAGCATTACTGTTTCTAACGCAATGAATGCTGCTGAACCTGTAACTACCGGTAATTCTCAAACTATACTAGGTGAATATACCATAGTAGAGCTAGCACCCGAGACCATTGCCAACACCCAGGTAAGGGTTTTCCAACTAACATATCAAAATGGTACTGAGCCTATCAAGATTTACCTTGACGAACGAGCAAAATGCCGTGAATACATTGTCAGGAGTAATGTAATGGAAGTACAGTACACATGCAATAAGCAAGGGTTTGGAGCTAAGTTGGTAAATTCAAAATACAGCCTAATTCCTGAACAGGTTAACAATATGTTCCTTTCAACAGAAAACCTGAAATACCAATCCAGAATATCTGACGGTAACATTCCTGTTGAAAAGGCTCTAGGCTTGATAGCTTGCTATTATCCTTCACTATTGAAGAATATTCAAAATATTGCCTCAGTCAACTAAGACTAGCAAAATTACCAAAAAAAAGAACCTGCCGGTCTACACCGGCAGGTTCTTTTTTTTAACTCCTATCTTATCGAAACCCAACCCTCAAACCAATTTCTTCCATTCAAAAAACCCAATAACCTTCCCGACATTGATATGAACAACTTTTTCATCCTTCAGCCTGTTACAATAACATATAATCTCCTTTCCTAGTGAAGTTGGATGAGCATCTTAGTATTTATATAAAACCTTCAATTTCCTTGATACTTTACAAGGGTCTTCTGAAATACTCCTCTGTTAATATAAACCTTTGCCGCGATACCACCCTTGTCCCAGCCTGCATCACTATATATAAGTTCAAGAATTGAATCTGGAACCAAAACAGATGGGCGCATTCCAAAAATACCGGTAACAGCAGTAGAATGTACTTAGTACTACTTAACGTCTTTGCCACAATGTAATAAGGGGATTAAAAACATGATATATGGCAGGCAAAGTATAAAAATGGACTAAGGTAGAAATAAAAGAAGCAAAAAATAATAGACCCGGTGTGGGCTGGGATATACAACAAAAAAAATAAGAGGCTGCCCTTTATCGGACAGCCTCTCTCTTGTAAGATGGGCGGCGACCTACTCTCCCGTTTTTACGCAGTACCATCGGCGCGGCAGGGCTTAACTTCTCTGTTCGGTATGGGAAG